>JGI24023J19991_10002311_pt1 | contig 13984 bp, 12 predicted proteins | sample Cruoilmetagenom1_FD_19991 | JGI IMG/M metagenome (IMG submission 19991) | reverse complement strand
GCGGGTGTTTTTTTGCCCGCTGCCAGAGCCAAAACCCCTGCCAGTTCGCCTTCGAGGTGGAGGTCGACCGTATCGCCTTCGTTGCGCGGTGATACAACGATCCGCCCGACCAGCGAGCGAATGTCCTCGCCGGCTTCCAGGCGGGTGTCGTCATGTTCGAGGGCGGCGAAGAGCCCGTCGAGACGCTTGCGGTACTCCAGCGCCATGTTGGGATGAAGCAGAGCGGGAGGTTCTTCAGCGTTGTCCAACTCCCTCTGAAGTTCCGCCTTACGGTCTTCCAGTCCTTCCATCTTCACCTTCATCGTCGGCTGATAGAGACCGTCCGTGATGGCCTCTATCATTGCGTCGATCTGACGCTCCACCTTCTTGAGCTCCACGCGTTGGCCCTCGAGGTCCGCGGACGCCTCAATCCGCAGGCGATTGATCTCGCGAGTATACTCCGCACTGAACTCGGAGAACAACTCGGGCTTCATCAGATGGTGCCGAAGCGCGTGAAGGACGCGCTCTTCGAGTTCCTGACGGGTGATCCGCGCGTGGTTCGAGCAAGTGCCCTTGTTCTTGACCGTACTGCAGCCGAAGAGGTCGCGGAAAACCATTGAGTAGCCTCCGCCGCATTGGCCGCATTTGATCAAACCGGAAAAGAGATAACGGTTGCGACGACAGCCGGTCAATCGGTTGGAGCCGCTCTTTTCGTATTTCTTCCGGATGACCTTCTGCCGCTCTTTGACCGCTTGCCAAAGTTCGCTGTCGATGATGCGGAGCTCTGCGACATCCTGGGTGATCCATTCGCTCTCCGGATTTAGCCGCGAGACGCGCTTTCCGGTGTCCGGGTCTTTAAGATAGCGCAGCCGGTTCCAGATGAGGCGGCCGATATAAAGTTCGTTGTTGAGGATGCCGGTGCCGCGTGTGAGGTTGCCGTGGATGGTGCTCGGACCCCACTCGCCGTTGCGTGGCCCGGCAATGCCTTCGGCATTCAGCTCATGGGCGATCTGGCGCGGCGATTTGCCGGCGGCGTAATCGGCGAAGATTCGGCGCACGATTCGGGCTTCAGTTTCATCGATTTCGCGGCCGCCGCGGACAGGTTCGCCATTGGCATCGTTGCTCCGAACGACGCGGTATCCGTAGGAGTTGCCGCCGCCCGATTTACCTTCCTCGATGCGGCCGCGCAAGCCGCGCCGGGTCTTGTCGGCGAGATCCTTGAGATAGAGCGCACCCATCGTGCCTTTCAGGCCGATGTGCAGTTCGCTGATCTCGCCCTCGGAGAGGGTGACGATCTTTACTCCGGCGAAGGTCAGGCGCTTGTAAGCGCCGGCGATGTCCTCCTGGTCGCGAGAAAGACGGTCGAGGGATTCCGCGAGAATGATCTGGAACTGTCCTGCCTGGGCGTCAGAGAGAAGCGACTGGATGCCGGGCCGCAGCAGACTGGCGCCCGAGATCGCCCGGTCGCTATAGCTGTCGGCAATCCGCCAGCCTTCGCGTTCGGCCCGCTCCCTGCAAAGCCTCAACTGGTCCTCGATCGAAGCGTCACGTTGATTGTCGGAAGAGTAGCGTGCGTAAAGAGCAACAAGGGTCATGGCAAAATCCTTTGGCTAATCTTCCGAGTCTGAATCCTCTTTCGCCGTGAAACAAGTCCCCTTGTAGTGCTCTCTCGCAGCACGCCGAGCGAGGGCGCGGACGATTGACGCAAACCGGGGGTCAGCTTCCTTCACATTTATCCCAGATTTGCGCCGTCTTTGGGTGGGCTTCTGGACGGGACACTTGAGGTTTTTTGCCATGCAACACCTACGTAAGAAGTAAGTATCAGATGGCCGATAATGTTTGTTTCAACAATGCAACGAGGTCCAACTGAGCGACCATAGAACATAGATGACTGCACCACGTTCGCTACCGTTTGACTAAGTTGGTTGTAGTTGGTGAAATAAATAGCAAATGTCCTTTTCTCCGCCTGCAATGATTAGTTCCCGAGTGATGTGCGGTAGGCATCTGTGTGCCAATGTTGCTCGTGATTTGTATTTCTTGCCTACCCCGCTACGCTTTCCGAGGAGCGGTAGTTTGCCGAACAATCAGCTTGGTCTCCAGATCCTCCCGTAACAGGTCACTTTCACCACCAAGGCGCCTCAAAAGGTACTCAGCTGCGACATGTCCCATGTTCGCGGCCGGCACTTCCACGGTCGTTAGCGGTGGACTCAGATATGCCGAGAACTCCAGATTATCGAACCCGACAATCGACACATCCTCTGGAACGGATTTCCCTGCTTCTTGACACGCCACAAGAGCGCCGAACGCGAGGATGTCGCTACCACAGATCACAGCGGTGAAACCTCCCTCGGCGCCGTTAAGCAACTTCTTCATAGCTGACCGGCCGGCGTCAATTGTGTAAGCCGCTTCGGCGACATTGGTCGATGGCCAATCAATGCCCGACTCTTTTAGACGTGCGCGCACTCCTTGAATCCGATCTCCCGCGCGATCGTTATCTATGGATATCCCTGCGATCATCGCAATTTGGCGGTGACCGAGTTGCAAAACAAAGTCCGCTACGTCATGCGCTGCTCGGAAATTGTCGAAACCGACACATGCGTGCTTTGCTTCCTCTGCATAGACGTATGTGTTGATGAAAGGGATCTGGTTGCGATCGAGCAAGTCGTAGAGGTCGTCGTGATGCGTGTGTCCAACCAAGACCAAACCCTGAACTCCGCGCTCGATCAACATCATGGCCTGATGGCACTCAGTTTCAAGGTCGTACCCTGAGGTCGTGTGCAGGAGGCCGTAGCCTTCGACTGACAGCCTTTTCTGAATTCCCTCGACCATTCGGGCATAAATGGCATGGTTCAACGTCGGGATTACCGCACCAATCGTTTGCGTACGGTTCATTCTCAGCGCACGAGCCGAACTATTGGGCAAGTAGCCCAGCTTTTTGCCGGCCTTACGGACCTTCTCACGAACCTCGGCGCTGACGCCTGGCTGCCCGTTCAATGCGCGTGAAACCGTTGCCGTCGAATATCCGACGAACTTAGCGACATCACCAACACGTACCGTGCTCTTCTGATTGGTTCGTAAACGTTTTCTCATACTTGAGGAGTTGCCGTGAGTGTTCTTGGAACGTGTGGTGGGCACCACAGAGCCCATAATTCCTTACATCAACAACCGCTGTGGGTCAAAGCCATATGCCCTCCTGTCAAAAGCATGTTGACAACATTACATCTGTAACGTAAACGATTACGTAACAAAAGACAGCCCGTACGCGTAACGCGCGGCTACAAATGACGTGGGAGGAACTTTGATATTCGGCAGCGCTCCTGTTGGCGGAGTGGCCAAACGCCACCTATCCGCAAATACCAGGCAACTCGCTACCAGCGCAATAGCATCTGGCTATGTTGAGTTCGTTACACCCGCCAGCCGCGGAGGCAGTCGCTATTGCACGCCAAGTCATGCGCTATGACCAAAAAGAAACCAATCAGGAGAGGCAAATGCCTTGTTTACAAAGACACCCAAGCCGGACCGCATCTCTGGTCTCAATTTCGATCATCAAGGGAGGGAAGCAATGAAAGTTCTATCCAAACTGTTCGCATGTCTTGTGGTTGTCCTGGCCACGACCTGGACGTCTGCTGTGTTTGCACAGTCTGTCAATGACCTGATCGCCAGCGGGAAAATCCGTATAGGAGTGAACAGCGCCGCACCGCCGTTCAGCTTTATTGGCACGTCCGGCAAAGTTGACGGCTACGACGTCGAAGTAGGCAGGAAAATCGCGGAATTCCTTGGTGTTGAGGCGGAATTCGTCGCGTACCCAACGGCGGGGCGAATTCCGGCTTTGGAATCGGACAAGATTGATATCGCGATCGCGACTTTGACACCGACGCCTGCGCGCGCAAAAGTCGTGATGTTCACGATTCCCTACGTGACGTTCGGATCCAGTATCATTTCTGCAAAAGACAGCGCGATCAACTCGCTGGAAGATCTCGCCGGAAAGAAAGTTGGCGTCGCGCGCGGGACACCTCAGGAAGTCAAGCTGACGGACGAGGGGCCTAAAGGAATGGATATCGCGAGGTTTGATGACGATGCGATCACAATGCAGGCGTTGGTCGCCGGCCAAGTGGACGCTATCGCTGTGCCTGACACGATCTTCATCGAATTCGCGAAAAGCCGCCCAGGCCACTCGTTCGACTTCAAGTTTTCCCTACAGAACTTCTTCATGTCGGTTGCCGTAAGAAAGGACGCGTTTGAGCTCCAACAGTGGCTGAATACGGTCATCTCGTTCATGAAAGTGACCGGCGATTTGACCCAATTATATGAAAAATGGGTCGGAAAGCCGTTGCCGGCGATCATGCCAGAATTTTGATCTCGGGAACCATCCAGTTTCCAAGAAATGCTCGCCCGCGGCCCGTGCCGCGGGCGAGCGGCGCGAAAGTGAACCAATGGAATGATAATCTTCGGTCTAAACTTTGGCCCAGTGGTTGCGGCCGCGCCGGCGCTTATCGACGGCTTGTGGTTAACTATCACCATCTCGTTCGCGGCAATCGTCTTTGGTGGATCGGTGGGGCTCGCTGCCGCGGTGGGCAGATCCCTGGCTCCACGACGGTTGAAATGGCCGGTCGACGTCTATGTCGAAGTGATGCGCAACACGCCGTTGCTGATCCAGCTTTACATCATTTTTTTGGGCCTGCCGGCGCTCGGGATCCGGTTCTCGCCGATTGAAGCCAGCATTATTGGTTTAACCATCAATACCGGCGCCTATTGCACGGAGATCTTTCGGGCCGGAATTGAGTCCATACATCGCTCACAGATCGAAGCCGGTCTGTCTTTGGGATTGTCCCGTTTGCAGGTAGTTCGTTATGTCGTGGTCGTGCCGGCCATCATCGGAGTTTGGCCCGCGCTCGTCAGTCAATTCATTCTGCTAACGCTGGCCTCAAGCGTTTGCTCGTTCATATCTTTGGAAGAAATAAGCGGCGCTGCCTACACGATACAGTCAGCGACATTCCTCAACTTCGAGGTGTATATCGTTATTGGCGCCATGTACCTACTGCTTGCAGCTGGTCTGAAGTCATTGTTGAGGCTCGTCGGACTCTACAGCTTCCCCGGTCCATCGCGACGCAGCCTAAAAAAGGCGATGCCTTCGGCGACCGCGGTGAGGGCCCAGCTATGATCAGTGAGTTCGACGCCAACGCGTTCCTGTTTCTGTTGAAATCGGCTCAATGGACAGTCATGCTTACACTGACTGCTACGCTGATGGGAGGTGTTGCCGGTCTGGTGATCGCCCTTGCCAGGGTGTCCCACAAAGCTCTGTTGCGACGTGCGGCGACGTTCTACATCGGCGTCATTCAGGGTGTTCCGGTCCTCGTCATATTGTTCCTTGCTTTCTTCGGCGTCGCTCGGTTGGGGCTTGATTTGCCCGCTTTTTTTGCGGCCGCCCTAGCCATGTCGCTGTTTGCTAGTGGATATTTGGCAGAGATCTGGCGTGGTGCAATCCAATCGGTTCCGAAACCGCAATGGGAGGCATCGACCTCTCTCGCCCTCACTAGGCTGCAGCAATTCAGGTACATTATCATTCCGCAAGCGATCAGAATCGCTCTCCCGCCTACGGTGGGTTTCCTTGTGCAACTCGTGAAAAATACGTCGATCGTTTCCATTCTGGGCGTGGTTGAATTGGCCCGCGCTGGGCAGATCTTAAGTGTTGCGACGTTCCAACCGTTCTTGGTTTTTGTCGCGACCGCAGCGCTGTATTTTGCGATTTGCTTCCCGTTGTCACAAATAAGCCGTCGATTGGAGGTGAAGCTCAGTGGCTATGCTAAGGGTTGAAGATGTTCGCAAGAGCTTTGGTCCGGTCGAGGTCCTGCGCGGGATTTCATTGACGGTCGGTCAGGGAGACGTTGTCGCTCTGGTCGGACGCAGCGGATCGGGCAAAAGTACACTTCTGCGTTGTTTGAACGGATTGGAGGTTACTGATGGTGGCCGAATAGAAATTGCTGGTCATACAATGAGCTATGAAGCCCAAAAGCTCCGCGAGCTGCGCAAGGACGTTGGTATCGTCTTTCAAAGCTTCAACCTGTTTCCACACATGACTGTTCTTGAGAACATTGTCCTGGCGCCATGCGTCGCAAAGGGGATCAGCAAGCAAGAAGCACAAAGTATCGCGCGTGATATGTTGGCCAAAGTCGGACTATCGGATCGCAGTGATGCTTATCCGGAACAGCTTTCGGGTGGGCAGCAACAACGGGTAGCGATCGCCCGATCGTTGGCCATGAAACCAAAGGTGATGTTGTTCGACGAAGTGACGTCCGCACTCGACCCCGAGTTGACCGGTGAAGTACTTGTCGTGTTAGAAAAACTGGCCTCTGACGGAATGACAATGCTGCTCGTAACGCACGAAATGGCATTCGCCAAGAGCGTAGCGACAACAACAATTTTCATGCATGAAGGTCGGATTCATGAAAGTGGCGAATCCCAGGAAATGTTCACGCGCCCGAAAACGAAGGAGTTTAAACAGTTTGTTGGCCAGCCTTTGCATTGACGAAGTTGTCTTGACGTCGAAATTTATCATGCGGTCGCAACGGGCGAGGTTGCTCTTTCTCTCCGCCCGTCAGAGCATTGATTAGTGACGGCGTCTGTCCTTGAGCGCGATGATTTGACGAGACTCGACTCGGAAATGGCTTGCGCCCTGCGGAAAGCTGGTGAACTCGATTTTGGGGGCCGGGCAACCCATTCAATATACGAGGCTAGAGAGCAGGGGAGGATCGCCTGCCGCTACTGGGCAAAGGGTGCGCCGAAAGCCGACGAGATCGTTGAGGCTTCGGTACCCAGCCTGTCAAGACATATACCGCTCAAGTTGTTTCTTCCACGGCCAGGTAAACCCTGTCCGGTGGTAATCTTCCTCCATGGCGGTGGCTGGGTCATGGGGACAATTGAGCAAGATGCCTATGTCCAGGGTATCTTCGCGAAGGAACACGGACTTGCTGTTGTTTCTGTCGACTATCGGCTTGCACCTGAGAACCCCTACCCAGCAGCGTTAGACGATTGCAAAAGAGTAGTTCGATGGATCAGAGAAAACGGCGATCGCTTCGGGCTTGACCCAAGTCGGATTGTTTTGGGTGGCTCCTCGGCAGGCGCGAATTTAGCGATTGCGACAGCGCTTTCGCTTCGTGACGAAAGGGTCGACGCTGTTCAAGCACTTGTTCTGTTCTGCGGTGTGTTTTACGGCAAGCCCGACACCGACTCCTACATCGAATTTGCCGATGGCCGGTTCGGCTTATCCCATGCTGATATGCACAACTTCTATGATCTCTACCTTTCTCATCCTGCGTTGCTCTCCGATCCCTATGTTTCTCCGGCGTTGGCCGAACTCAGCGGCTTGCCTCCAATCTGGCTTGGCGCCGCTGGGCTCGATGTGGTGCGTGATGACTCAATCACCCTTGCGGCACGCCTAAATGATGCGGGCGTGGTTAACCGCCTGGTTGTTTATCCCGGCCTCACACATGGGTTTACATCACGGGCGCGCGTAGTTTCCAAGGCACGGGAGTCTATCCGGGAAGCTGCTGCGTATATTGAAGATGTTCTATTGACGCTAAACAAAATCTAGCGGACGCCTATGCACCAGATCAATTCTTGCGCAAAACCGAATCAGTGTTGACTTTGTCGCTATGGCAACGTAATCGTTTACGTAGTTTTGACCGCAAACTTCGGTCAAGATGCTCAACAAAGAGACCGGAGGCAGGTTAGTGCTCCTTGATGACGTGAAAATTGTTAGTTTCTGCCATTTTCTGCAGGGTCCGGCTGCGGTTCAATATCTCGCAGATATGGGGGCTGATGTCATAAAGGTTGAACCGATCCAGGGCGCGCATGAGCGCCATTGGTCGGGAGCTAATGTCTTCGTCGGTGGTGTCAGCGGCTTCTTTCTTTGCGCCAACCGAAACAAACGAAGCATAGCGCTGGATCTGAAATCCGACGAAGGCTGCAAGGTGGCCAAGTCTCTCATCAGTCAGGCCGATATCGTCGTCGAGAATTTCCGACCGGGCGTTATGGACCGACTAGGGCTCGGCTACGAGGAATTCAAGGACGTCCGGCCCGATCTTATTTTTGCTTCCGCGAGTGGCTTCGGTGCCACTGGCCCGGATGCCAATAGGCCGGGTCAAGATCTACTCATTCAAGCCCGTGCGGGCCTCGTTGCAGCCACCGGGAATCCGAAGAATTTACCTTCGCCAGTCGGCTGTGCGGCTGCAGATCAACACGGTGCCGCACTTCTTGCGATGGGCATACTCGGCGCCTATGTCCGACGCCTCAAAACGAACGTGGGGACCTGGGTCGAGGCAAACCTCTTAAACGCCGGTATTGACCTTCAGATGGAGGCCTTGACCAACTATGCCTCAGGCAACCGACCTGCCCAGCGCTTTGAAAGGCAAGAAAATCTCGCCACGTGGTTTCATGAAGCGCCTTACGGAATCTATCGAACAACGAATGGTGCCATCGCGCTTTCTTTGAACGATCCGCACGAACTGGCAAAAGCACTCCAGTCCGAAGCACTGACGGCTTTAGCTGACGCGGACCGCCATGCGGATCGCGACCAATATGCGCAAGCCGTTGCCGACGAGGTCATCCGTTTTTCGACGCCGCAGATCGGTCACAAGCTCGACACGGCGAAGCTTTGGTGGGCGCCAGTCTGTAGTTATGACGATTTGCTCGATGATCCCCAGGTACTGCACAACAACGTGTTCCAACAAATTGAGATCAACGGTGAAATGGCCACACTGGTATCGCATCCGATCCGATACGATGGTGAAGTCATGCCGATACGGCACATTGCAACAAGCATTGGCCACGATGGCATCGAAATCCTGAACGAACTCGGATTTTCCACCTCAGAGATTGAGCGCCTTCGGTCAAGTGGCGCTGTCGGCCTGCCGCAGCCTGCTGACAAGTCAGATAGTGCGCAGATGGCATAGTGGATCTGGTGCCATGGATACTAAACTCGTGCCGGGACGTAAACGATTGAGTACTTCAACGTCTGCCGTTCGACAAAATCTGGACGATAGGAGTCGCGGCGCGGCCGTTGTTACCGGTGGGCGACGGGGCATCGGTCGGGCAGCTGCGATCGAACTTGCAAAGTTCGGGTTCAATGTCTGCGTTCTCGATGTAGTCGAGGACGAAGCGTCGGAGATAACGGTTGCCGGCCTGGCGGGGTATCCCGTCAAATCCAAGTTCCTACGTACCGACATCAGCGATTTATCGAGTCACACGGAGGTCATCGACGACATCTCTGAAGAATTGGGACCCATCACCTGCTTAGTCAACAACGCCGGCATTCAGGTTTCAAAGCGGGGAGATCTCTTGGACGTCAGCGCACGCACATTTGATCATCTCATCGGTGTCAACCTGCGCGGTACGTTCTTCTTCACCCAGGCTATTGCACAGAGAATGCTACGGGACCGGAGTGACCACTGCTCGATTATTACAGTGACCTCGTCAAATGCAGTCCTCGTCTCTCCGGAAAAAGGACCCTATTGCATTTCGAAAGCGGCCCTTTCCATGGCTAATAGCCTTTTTGCTGTTCGGCTTGCGGCCGATGATATTCCCGTATTTGAAATTCGTCCCGGCCTTATTCGGACGGATATGACAGAGCCGGTTCGTGACCACTACACAAAGGCGATCGAGGATGGCTTGTCGCCGGTGAGGCGATGGGGTGAACCCGAAGAGGTCGGCCGTGTCGTCGCCAGTCTCGCGACAGGTGCCCTGCCGTTCACCACAGGCGAGATCATCAACGTGGGAGGCGGGCTCCAGATTGCCCGCCTGTGAATCAATGGACCTCTGAGATTCGCCAGCCCCGTTCAAATAGAAATGACCGAGAGAAGACCGATGACAGCAACCAGTTTCATACCCGCCGGCGTGATCCCAGCGGCTCTATTGCCTTTCAAAGCTGATATGTCGATCGATGAGTCTGCATACAGACGCCATCTTGAAGATCTCGTCTCGGTTCGGGGGATCACCGCAGTAACCATCAATGCTCACGCATCGGAAGTTCACGCCGTTACCGCTGAGGAGCAAAAACGGGTCCTCGATATCACCAAAGAATCGATCGGCGATCGAGTTGCCACCGTGTGCGGTATCTTCACCAACAGCTCGCTCGACGCCGCCAAGCTAGCCCGGACCGCACAAGAAAACGGAGCGGACTGTCTCCTGGTCTTTCCACCCGACGTCCTTTTTCTTGGGGGCCACCTGCAGCCGGAGATGATCACAGAGCATTTGCGCTACATCACAGATGCATGTGATCTACCGATCATTCTTTTCCAGTTTCCAATTCCAAGCGGCTTGTCCTATCCACTGAAGACGCTGTTGGAACTGTGCCAGCGATTTCCACAAATCCGTGCCGTCAAAGATATGGTCGGTGACGGCAATCAGCACGAGCAGCAAATTCGGGAGCTCAAAGCCCTTGATCAACCCGTCAATACACTGACAACCCATAGCTCCTGGTTGCTTGGCTCGCTGTGCATCGGTTGCGACGGACTCCTATCGGGGGCCGGAAGTGTCATTGCTGATCTCCACGTCTCTATTTTTGCGGCTGTGAAATCCGGCGATCTGAAGAAAGCTCAAGCGGTCAACGATCGGATATATCCAACCGTGCGCGCATTTTATGATGCGCCTCTTCTTGATATGCACAACCGCATGAAGGAAGCCCTCGTTATTCTCGGAAAACTTGATGAAGCGGTGGTTAGACCGCCTTTGATGAAGTTGCGCCAGGCCGAGATTGACAAGATCCGCAATCTCATTCTGCAGGCCGGCCTGACTGACCAGACGGTCTACCGCAATGTTGCGTAAGGAAGTTCCATGAGCTCTCTGATCCTGAAGAACGACGCAGGCGATCATGTCGTAATCCTGACATTGAGTAGGGCAGACAAATTCAATGCCTTGTCGCCGGACATGGTCACCGCTCTTGCTGACGAGTTGTCCGCGCTCGATGCCGCCGACGATGTGCGCTGCGTTGTTCTGACGGGCACTGGAAAGGCTTTCGCTGCAGGAGCAGATATCGCCGACATGCTGGATCGTGGAGCCGAATCCTACCTCGATCCGAAACGGCTCGCTGCCTGGAACGCGATCGAGAATTTTCCCAAGCCAATCGTTGCCGCCATCAACGGATATGCGCTCGGAGGTGGGTGCGAGCTTTTGATGTTGTGTGACGTTTTGGTTGCGTCCGAGACGGCGAAATTCGGCCAGCCGGAGATCAAGATTGGGGTACTGCCCGGCGACGGCGGCACCCAACGGTTGCCGCGTATTGTCGGTCAGTCGAATGCCATGAAGATGATTTTGACCGGTGAAATGATCACGGCGGATGAGGCCTGCCGGATTGGCCTTGTGTCCGATGTTGTCTCTCCGGACGAACTCATGAAGTGTGCATTGGAAATTGCACATCAGATTGCGGCCCGGCCTCCTAAATCAGTTCGGGCTGCAAAAAAGGCGGTCCGACTGGCCCGGCAACTTCCGTTACATGAAGGACTTGATGCTGAGCGCGATGCAGTGACGAAGATTTTCGAAACTGAGGATCGCAAAGAAGGCATGCGCGCATTTTTGGAAAAACGACTGCCAAAGTTCTCCGGAAGATGAATGAACCAACGTCACCTCGCGAACCGTGCTATTTGGCCAATCAGTTCGACACAACCGTCCAGACGGCATATGTGGCAGCATAGCGTCTCAATTTCTCTCCTTTCCTTTCCTCCCTGGACTTGCGGCCCGGCCTTGTGCCGGGCCGGTTTTTCCCTTGAGACCAGCTGTCAGGGCCGTCGGCGTGGAAAGTAGCGAAAATCCGGGATCCCGACGGTCCCCGCCCGTCTCGGCGGGCGCGATGGAAAAGGGGATCCTCATCGAACCGGAAACCGTTGCGCTCATCGTCCTCGATTATCAGCAGGACTTCCTCGCTTCACTGTCCAAACCAGCCCGGAAAAGTCTCGACGAAAGTATGACCGCGCTTGCGAGCATCGCGACAGCTTGTAGCATTCCTGTTGTGCTCAGCGGACTGGTGTCCGACGCGTTTACCGGCCAGACTTGGCCTCGGCTTCAACAACTGATCCCGGACCATCGCACCATTGACCGCAGCAGAATCAACTGCTGGGAAGATCCTAACTTTACTGATGTGATAAGGAATCTGAAGAAAAACCGTCTCCTCTTCGCCGGCCTTTGGACGGAAACAGGAGTGAGTTTCGGCGCTCTTTCAGCCCTTGCTCATGGCTACGACGTTTTTCTGGTGACCAACGCTGCTGCCGGCATGTCTGTCACCTCGCACGAGACCGCCATTCAACGCATGGTGCAGGCAGGCGTGGTCCCTGTGACCTGGTGCCAACTGCTTTTTGAATGGTACCGGGTCTTGAGCGGCAAAGATTCCAATATCGGTCAATCCTTGATCACAATTGCCAGGCAGCGCGGCTATCTTCTTCCCGATGAACACTAGGTAAGGTCTACCGTAAGATCAGGCCGCCTGCCCGGCCTGCCGCCGGGCACCGGGCTCTACTCCGCTAAGCGCCCCGGCACAAGACCGGACCGCTAAGCTCCGCGGAGCCCGCTTGCGCGGTCTCCGCCCCTTCGGGTCACGATCCCTGGCGCAGGGCCGGGCCTGCGGCCCGGCATAAGGCCGCCGCCCAGTGGGCGGCGAAGTCTTTTGTTGGCCTTTCCCGGGGCGCGGAGTGGGCGGCGCTCCCTTATAGGCCCAAGCGGTCACGCCGCAACCGCTTTGGCTCTCAGTCCGTCTTAGTCCCCTCAATTCTCCTACCAAAGCAGTTGCGCCGCGCCCTGCTGCTTGGGCCTGCCGGTCGCTTTTCGCCGCCCACCCCGCTTCCGGGGAAAGGCGCGCGAGGTTTTGCGAGCGAGGGCCCGAGATGGCGGAGCACAAACGGGAGACGATCTACCAGGAGGTTACCGACCGGATCATTGCCGAGCTTGAGGCGGGCCGGGTGCCCTGGGTTCAGCCGTGGGGCACGCCTCAAGCCAAGGCTGGGCTGGGCCTGCCCAGGAACGCCCGCACGGAGCGGACCTACTCCGGCATCAACATCCTGATCCTCTGGGGCGGGGTCATCGCCAAGGGCTTTGCCTGCCAGAACTGGCTGACTTTCCGGCAAGCCAAGGAAGTCGGCGGCAGCGTCCGCAAGGGCGAGCGCGGCACGACCGTCTGCTATGCCGACCGCTTCATCCCCAAGGCCGAGATCGAACGCGCGCGCGAGACGGGTGACGAGCCCGAGGCCGTGCCGTTCTTGAAGCGCTATACCGTGTTCAACGTGGACCAGTGCGAGGGCCTGCCCGAGCGGGTGTATGCTGGCGCGGCTCCGCTGCCCGAGAGCGAGACGATCCCGCACGCCGAGCGGCTCATCGAGGCGACCGGCGCGGACCTTCGCATCGGCGGGAGCAAGGCGTTTTACGTGCCCAGCGCGGACTATATCCAGGTCCCGCCGCAACCCGCCTTCTTCGAGCAGATCAACTTCTATCGCACCTGCTTTCACGAGCTCGGCCACTGGACCGGCCACGCCTCACGGCTCGCTCGCGACCTTTCGGACGGGTTCGGCTCCAAGCTTTACGCGGCTGAGGAACTGGTTGCCGAGATGGCGAGCGCCTTTATCTGCGCGAGCCTCGGCGTCGTGCCGACCGTGCGCCATGCCGACTATATCGGGTCCTGGCTTGAGGTTCTGAAAGAGGACAACCGCGCCATCTTCCGCGCCGCCAGTCAAGCCTCGAAGGCCGCCGACTTCCTCCTCGCTTTCCGCGAGTCCACAGAGACAGCGGAGGGGAAAGCGGCATGAACGAACGTGCTCCCAACTGCTTCCAGAGTGAGCCGACACCCGAGGGCGAGCAAACCCTCGTGCTCGGCATCCGGCCCATCACCCAGCGCGAGCGCATCGAGGCGCTGATGACCGCGCCACTTACCGCCAGAGGCGAGCAGAAGCCCCTAAACATCGGGCTGTTCGATCAGGACGGCCGGGCGCAACTCGACATTCTCGATTTCATCCGCGCTGCTGAACGC
>JGI24023J19991_10002310_pt1 | contig 13984 bp, 17 predicted proteins | sample Cruoilmetagenom1_FD_19991 | JGI IMG/M metagenome (IMG submission 19991) | reverse complement strand
AAAGCTAGACCATCTTTTTCTCTTATTATGTCACAAGCAATAATATTAATATCTAAATAAAAGTTTTTAACCATTTGATTGATAAGTGAAAGTTGCTGTGCATCTTTTTTCCCAAAATAAGCATTAGTAGGTTTTACAATATTAAAAAGTTTTAATACAATTTGAAGCATACCATCAAAATGTCCTGGTCTTTTTTCACCTTCTAAGATAAAACCTTTGATTTTTGGAGCTTTTAAAAGTATCTCATCATTTTCATACATCATTTGTTTGTTTGGCAAAAAAAGATAATCAACTTGTGCTAATTCACATAGTTTTGCATCAGCTTGTTCTTTTTTAGGATAATTATCTAAATCTTCACCTTGCAAAAATTGAGTTGGATTTACAAACACAGATACTACAACTATATCATTTTCTTTTCTAGCTTTAGTAATAAGACTTAAATGCCCCTCATGTAATGCACCCATAGTTGGTACAAAGCCTATTTTTTTATCTTTAGTAATAGTTTGTAATGTATTTTTTAATGTACTTATATTATCAATAGTTGTCATGTTATGAGATATGTTATGCTTTTATATCAATAATTGTTCTGTTTATTGAGTCTTGAGTTGATATGATTTGGGCATTTGCAGTATAGGCAATAGGTATCTCTATTTGTTTTACCATCTCATTTGTTATATTTACATCTTTTGAATTTTCTTTTTCATTTATATTATTGTCTTGTAAATCTTTTTGATTCTTTTTTTCAGTATTTTCATTATTTGAACTAAGTTTTGAAAGAGCACTTGCACTTTGTTCAAGTTTTTTCTCAAGTTGCATCATAGAATTTACATTATTATTAACTTGCATTTTCTTCACCTTTTAGTTGAAGTAGTATTTTATTGAGATTTGTTTGTGATGCAATTGTATTATCTGCATCACTAGCATCAGAAACTCCTGAAGCTGCTTTATGAAGTTGATCAAGTTTAAATGCAGCTGCTTTTGGATCATCTGGAATTGATGTGTCAAATCGCACATTTCCCCCTACTACATACATTTTTCCATCTGGACCTTGTTGATAATTATATGAAATAGGAGTTGTTGTATGACCAATACTTGCGTGAACTTGTTCATGTAATCTTACTTTTGCATCTGATTGTTTGAATTTTTCTAAAACTCTTGCGAAGTCTTTTTCATCATAATTTGTTGCTTGTGTTGACTGATCTATATAGTCTTTTTTTGAAACAGTTCCTATAGAATCTTTTTGTTCAAGCTTTTGGAGTTGGGCATACTTGGATGATAATTTTGAGTATAACTGATTGATTGACAAGTTTTCAAAGTTATCTGTAATTATATCCATAGACCACTCCTTTATTAATTTATTAGGCAATTATATCATAATTTCTTAAAATTTAATTAAAATAAAAAAAATAGTTTTAGTAATTTGTTTTAAGGGAAAGTAACCCTATCAAAAATGATAGGATTATACTAGTTTATTTTTTACAATGTTCTGCGTAGAAGTGACCAAACTTGATTTTAGTTCCTTGCTTGTCTTTTGCTTTACTGTATTTGTTTACTACAGGATTACATTGATCAATCCAACTATTAATACTATAGATTTTTACCTCTTTGAATCCCATTTTTCTAAATGTTTCTGCCTCTATAGATGCTCTTGAAGCTGTATTACACACTACAATAAGTTTATTTTTTACAAATTTATTATTGTCATCAAGTACAATATTTTCAAAAGCTTTTTCAGGTGCTTGTCTACCAACTCTTGATGTCCCTTTAATATGAGCCGCACTCCATTCTTCCATTGTTCTTACATCAACTACAGCCCAATCATCTGCTGCTATTGCTTTCTTCACATCAGCTGTTGTTGCCATTGTTCCATTTTTTTTAGCTTCAGATTTCAATTGTTTTGTTAATTCTTTATAACCGATAAAATCAGATGCAGTTGCTACACCAGCCAATAATGTTGTTGCTAATAATATATTCGTTAGTTTCATAATATATTCTCCTAAATTAATTTTTTATAATTTTTACTTATACTTAGAATAGATTCTTATTATAAGAAATAATTATATTTGAATTGAATGTTAGCAATAAATTCTTAAATAAAAATAATAAATTATTGACCAATAGTCATCTAGTTACATATTACAACTGATTTAACCTCTGTAAACTCCTCTATTGCAAAACTAGGTCCCTCTTTTCCTATACCACTAAGTTTAGTTCCTCCATATGGTTGTATATCAAATCTTAGAGTTGGTATATCATTAATTACAACGCCACCACAATCAGCTTCTTCAATGAATTTTTGTGTTTGTTGTAGATTATTTGTGAAGATACTAAACTGTAAACCATAAGGGGAGTTATTCATTTTTTCAATTGCTTCCTCATAACTTTTTACTTTAATAAGACTTACAATAGGGGCAAAAACTTCTTCACAAACTATTTTCATACTATCGGTAACTTCTGCCATAATTGTTGGATAAAAATTAAGACCTTCATATTTATTTCCTGTCAAACAAATAGCTCCCTCTTTACAAGCACTTTGGCACCAATTTGTTGCACGATTTAATGCTTCTTCATTGATCAGTGGACCTAAAAAAGTAGTATCATCATAAGGACTTCCAACTTTTAACTTTTCTGTTTCACTTTTCATTGCTCTTGCAAATTTATCGTAAATAGTTTCATTTACATATATTCTTTGAAGACTAATACATACTTGACCGCTATTTATAAAAGCACCAATACTACATCTTGAAGCAGCTTTTTGAATATTTGCACTGCTATCTATATAAGTTGCAGCATTTCCACCAAGTTCAAGTGCAACTTTTTTAATTCCTGCAGTTTTTGTAATAATGTTACCAACAGGAACACTTCCTGTAAAACTTAGCACTCTTGGAATTGGAGATTTTACTAAGGTACTTCCAACATCTACATCACCATAAATTACACTTAAAGCATCTTTAATTGCATATTTAGATTCAATAAATAGTTTTGCAAATTTGTATGCTGTAAGTGGAGCTTCAGGCGTTGGTTTGAGTACTACTGCATTTCCACTTACTAGGGCTGGAGCTATTTTGTGCGCTACAAGGTTTAGAGGAAAATTAAATGGTGTAATACAAGCCACAACACCTACAGGGACTCTTGTGTAATATGCTGTTGTTTTCATACCACTATTCATGGCATCTGTATTGATTGTATTACCATGTAAGTTAATCATCGCATGACAGCTTAACTTCACTGTTTCAATACATCTTTGTACCTCTACCCTTGCAAATGTGATTGGTTTTCCAACTTCATCACACAATGTTTTTGCTATATCTTCGAGATTTTTTTCTAATTTATTCGCAACATCTTCAAGCCAAGAAATTCTTTGTGAAAGCTTTGAAGCTTTAGTTTCTATACTTGCTTTTTGTGCTATATTGAGTGCTTTTAATGTATCCTCTTGAGTACACATGGGGTATTGTGATACTACCTCTTTTGTATATGGATTTATGATTTTTTCTAGTGTATCACTTGAAACTTCATCACTTCCAAAAAAAATATTTGCTACCATTTTAACCACCTATTAACTTGTTTATTTGATTTTAACATAGTTAACTTATTTTTAAATGAGAATTTCTTTCTTAATTTAAAGTATTTAATTGATAATATAAGTATAGGATATAATTATTATATAAAATTTTTTAACAGCTTAAATATTAATTAATTTCTATTTGGTATACTGCTTGTACAGTATAAATTGTAAATTATTTAAGGAGGGTTATAGTGGACAAAATAGACACTAAAAAAAGCTCTGATGTTACAAGCCTGAAAATAAGTTCAAAAGGTTTGAGCAGAAGAGATTTTTTCAAAAAAACTGGTGCAGTGAGTGCAGTTGCAGCTGCAAGTGTGATTGCACCTACAGGAGTCAAAGCTGAAGATGATCATGCGATTATGCACCATCCAAAGTGGGGACAATCATGGGGAGACCCAGTTACAAAGAATAGGTACGGTATTCCTTCTAAGTATGAACATAATGTTACTAGAAGAAACACAGATCTTCTAGCTTCAGGGAATGCAAGAGCATCTATTGCGGTTGCTCCAATTCATGAATCGGATGGTATCATTACTCCAAATGGTTTATTTTTCTCAAGATCTCATGGTGGAACAGCACATGTTGATCCACATGAGTATAGATTGATGATTAATGGTTTAGTTGACAAACCAATTGTTTTAACATTAGATCAGCTAAAAAGATACCCAAGGGTAACAAGAACACATTTTATAGAGTGTCCAGCAAACGGTGGACAAGAGTGGAGAAAACCACAATATAACTCGTTGCAATTTGCTAAAGGATTTATGTCTTGTGCAGAGTGGACTGGTGTGTATATTAAAACAATTTTAAAAGATTTAGGTCTTAAACCAACTGCAAAATGGATGCTAGCTGAAGGAAGTGATAACTCAGAGATGGGAAGATCTGTTCCAATTGATAAAGTATTAGATGATGCTATGCTTGTTTGGGGTCAAAATGGTGAAGCATTAAGACCAGAACAAGGATATCCATTGAGATTATTACTTCCAGGTTGGGAAGGAAACTTATGTGTTAAGTGGCTAAAAAGATTAGAATTTAATAAAGAGCCTTGGTATGCAAAAGAGGAAACTTCTAAATATACAGCTCTTAAACCTACAGGAAAAGCAGTACAACATTTCTATGCAAATGAGGTAAACTCAACTGTTGTTATCCCAAGTCCAGAAAAACCATGGACAGATCTTGAAGATGGTGATTGGGTAGAGATAGAAGGTCTTGCATGGTCTGGTATGGGTACTATTACTAGAGTTGATTTATCATTCGATGGTGGAAATAATTATGTTGAAGCTAATATAAAAGGTTTAGTACTTCCAAAATGTTGGACAAGGTGGAGTTATATGCACCAGTACAAAAAAGGTCAAAAACTTTTACTTACTTCAAGAGCGACTGATGATGCAGGTTTTGTTCAACCAACAGTTGATCAAGAGGTATTTGGATACGGTGTAAAAAAAGAAAATTATGGTAAAGATAAAACTAAAGGTATGGGTGTTGAATCTGTATATCATAGAAATGCTATAGAAACTTGGGAAGTAACAGCAAATGGGGAGGTGAACCATGTTCAAATTAGAACAATATAAAATATTTACAGCTTCTCTTGTAATAGCTACAGCTTTAATGAGTGTTGCTCAAGCTAGTGAAATAACGGAACATAGTGGTCTTTGGAATGCTAAGAAAGATATTAGTGGTGGTGTATATTACCCTATTCAAAATGGTAAAACTGGACCATATAAAGTAAATTCACAAGTGTATAAAAATTCAGATATTGCTAAAGGTGAAGATGGATTAAAAGTAAGTTATAATAATGGTAGAGTTCCAACCGCAAATGAATTAAAAGCTTGGGATAAAGATATCAATGGACTTAATGAAGGTCTCCCTGAGGGATCAGGTTATGTTGATGAGGGTGAAGCTTTATATGAATCGCAATGTATAATGTGTCATGGTGATTTTGGATCTGGTGGTGGTGGATATCCAGCACTTTCAGCAGGAAAAGCTAGAGATATGAAAAAAACACTTACAAATAATAGATGGTTAGTTCCAACTGCACAAGGTCCATCAAGAGTATTTGGTTCATATTGGCCAGTTGCTAGTACTATGTTCTGGTACATTAGAGATGCAATGCCACATACAAAATCTAAAACTTTAACAGATGATGAAACATATGCATTAACTGCTTATATGCTATATATCAATGGAATGAAAGTAAATGGTGAAATAGTTACTCCATCATTTAAATTAAATAAAGATAAGTTTTTAAAAATTGAGATGCCAAATAGGAATGGTTTTATACCTGATATTGATGGACCAAATGGACTTGAAAATGTAAGAAAATTCTTTTCAAATCCAGAAAATTTTGGTGCTTATAAACTTAAAAAAGGTGAAGAACCTTGTATGAAAAATTGTCAACAAACTGACAATATTGTTAGAGTTGATGGTGGTATTACAGACTTTGAACCACCTATGTCAGTTATTAGAGATCTTCCAGCACAAACAGAAGATGCAGCACACAAAGTAAGTTTTGATGCAAAAGCGGCTTATGAAGCAAATTGTACTATGTGTCATGCAACTGGAGTTGCACCTGCTGCTGGGGATAAAGCTGGATGGGCACCTTTTATGGAAAAAGGACTTTCTGCTATGTATAAAAACGGTTTAGAGGGTACAAATATGGGTATGCCTGCAAAAGGTGGTTCATCACTTAACGATGATGAATTTAAACAAGTTGTTGACTATATGCTCAAATTTTAGAAAGGGAAAAAATGAATAGGAGAAATTTTTTAAGTTTTGCAGGGGGTACGATAGCACTCTCTGTAATACCAATGAATATTAATGCTGAAGATTATAGAAAATTAAAACCAACAGTATGGGAAGCACATAATATTGATGATGCAACGAAAGCTTTGTATGGTATGAAAACACCTATCCAAAGTGATCAAATCAAGATAACAGTACCAAAAATAAATTCAAGTGGTGCTTCTGTGCCTATTAAGTTTGAAACAACACTTGATGCAAAAACTATAGCTTTATTTCAAGATGCAAATCCAGAGAGTGCAGTTGCTGTTTTTGATGTAAATAAATATGATTTAAAAAAATATGATGTAAAAATAAAAATGGAAAAAGATGGTGTTATAATGGTTCTAGTTGAAGGAACTGACGGCAAAATTTATATGAATAAGGTTGTAACAAAAGTTGCAGCTGGTGGGTGTGAAGGATAAATAATGGCAAATAAAATAACAGCAATAAAAGTTAAAGTAAACAATGGTGTAGCAACTGCTAAAATGGCTTTCTCTCATCCTATGTTGACATATAATCAAGCAAAGTCAAAAACAGGTAAGAGAGATGATGCAAATTTTATCACACATATTACGGGAAAAGTAGGAGATGAAACAGTACTTGATATTTCAACAAGTCAATTCTTTTCAAAAAACCCTATTTTCAAGTTTCAATTTAAATGTGATACATTTCAAATTGGTACTGAATTAACAGGGCGACAAAAAGATACTATAGAAAAAGAGCTAAAAAGTAAACTAGGTAGACAACCTACATATGTTGAACGTACTGAAGCTATACATAATATCTATCCAAATAAAGGTGATTCTCTTACAATAATCGCTACAGATAGAAAAGGTAAAACTTATAAAAAATCAGTTGAACTTGTATCTAGAAAAAAGAAAAAATAATAGGAGTAAATAATGAAAAATATAGTTCTTTCAACTCTAGCTTTCACATTAGCATTGTTCTTTAGTGGATGTAGTCAAGGGATGACTACTCCAAAAGCACACAATGGACAACAAGAGCAAATAAGAGAAGATATTAAAATCTTTACTGCAAATAACAGTGAAGGTAAAATAACACCTCAAAGTATAGAAAAAGCTTTTAAAGCAAATGGTTTTACTATTGTTGGTAACAATGATATGAATAAAGCATTTGAAAAAAGATTTGAAGGTGGGGGAAAAGATTTTAAGGAATATAGACTAATGTTTGTACATAATCCAAAAATTAGTACAAGAATTATCAATGAATATCCAGAGTTTGGACTTATAGCACCATTGAGTACTTCTGTATATTCAAAAGATGGGAAAACAATAACTATCTCATCTCTTTCATTAACAGGTATGTCGAGAATATCGGGAGTTCCTGAAACAAATAAAGATTTGATACTACTTCGTGATAGTATGACAAAAGCATTAGCAGAAGCTTTACCAAATGGGAAGTATGAGCCATTAAACTATAAAATTACAAGACCTGAAGGTTCACTTGTGACAAGATTTGCATTTGTGTTAAAAAATGAAGATAAAATTGAAGATGCAAAAGAAAACTATCAAGAGACAATGGAGGGAGAAATTGAATCTGCTGGATTTATTGTTGCAGGATTTTATCCAATTAATGAAGATCTTGTAGAAGGTGGTATCAATGATTATGACTTTTATGATTCATATTCTATTTGTAAATTAGAAGTTATATACCCAGTACATAAAGTTCATCCTGAAGTTGGGGCGTTTGCACCGTGTACTATGTATATGTACAAGAAAAAAAGTGAAAAATTTACTCGAATGGGATATCCGTCAGTTTATAACTGGGTACTTTCTACCAATATTGATGATGAAGATTCACTTCAACCTTTAATTGATGCACAAGATTTGCTTGAAACAAAAATAGATTCAACTATTGAGTAATTAATTTTCAAACATATATTTGTACATTGCATCAGCCCAGTCATACTGGGCTTTTGCATTTGTAAGTCCCTCTTTCCCTTTCCAAACTTCACTAATTTTTGGAGTAGCAAATCCAAATCTTTTCTTTTTTTCATTATATGCATACATTGAGTTTACAAAAATGGCTCGTTCAGGTGACATAGTAACAGCTGAAAAACATAAGGTAGTTGGAGATTGCCAAGGGGTATGTGTGATACCATCTATTTTATTTGCTATTAATTTAGCTACAAAAAGTCCTTCTGTACTAGAAGTATTTCCTGATTTTGAAAATCCCATAGGTCTTGCATCTCCAGAGACATATATATCACTATGACCTATTACTTCATAGGTAAGTCCATCTATGTTTCCCTCTAGCTTATTAAAAACTGTATCTTTTGCAATTCCTACAGTTTCAAGTATTTTTGCCCCCCTAACATGTGGATAAAAAGATGCATCATCAAAACTAAATTCTTGAAATTCTGTTTCAACTATTTTCTCATCTAAATCAATATTTTCTATTTTTGAATTAGGATGGTATTCTAGATAATNTGCATACAATTCATCAAATGCAGTATGAAAGCCATGTTCTTTGATGGTAATATCATTATTTTCATCAAGTAGTAATACCTTAGCATTTAATTTCTTTGATTTAAAAAAATCAGCAACTAAACAGGCTCTTTCATAAGGAGCAGGGAGACATCTGTAATTACCTGCAGGAACAGTCATTATAAAATTACCACCTTTAAAGTTATGTATCTTATTTTTTAAAGTAAGGTGTTCACTTCCTGGCTTAAATCCAGCAGGATATTCTTGTCGTAACCTATTTTCTAATTCTTGATTATCAGTTATAGAAGAGTAGTCATAATCAATACCTGGGGCAAAAACAATGTAGTCGTACTCAAGATCACCTTGTGTAGTAAATAACACTTTTTTATTTTTATCCATACCTATCGCTGTTGCTTGAAAAAAAGTATAATTATTATCTCTTGCAGCCTGTAAATAATCATGGGTAAGATATTCTAAATTAACTCTATCAACAAGCCATAAGTTACTCATAGGACATGATACAAACTGATCTTTTTGCTCAACCAAAACAACATCTGTATTTGGTGAAAAAGTTTTTAAATTTTTCGCAATGGAAAGTCCAGACCATCCACCACCAACTATTACTACTCTAGTGTTTTTTTTCTTTACACTTTTTGTTGTAAGTTGATTTAATTGTTCATTTGCATAACCTGGAAGTGTTGCAGATGCAACTAATACTGTTGAAAACTTTAAAGCGTCTCTTCGTGAAATAGCCATTTTAGAATCCTTCTAAGAAGTTTTTTTATATAATGAGTATAGAATATCATCATATTACTTATTGAGTACTTATAGTATTTTATTATAATAGTTGAAACAATTTGGGGGGTTTTATGTATAGAAAATTTTTATTGTTATTGTTGTTGCTTACTTTTGTAAACGGTACTGAAATAGATATAAATAAACTAGTAGTAAAGGCTAAAAAGCAAAATAAATTTATTATATTTTTTCATCATATCCCTGGATGTCCATATTGTAAAGCTATGTTGGATGAAAATTTTAAAGATAAAAATATTTTAAAAATAGTGAATAAAGACTTTATTTATGTAGATATCTACACAGCTAATACAGATACAATTATCTTTAAAGATTTCTCAGGAAACCATAAAGAGTTTTCAAAGTATATAGGTGCATTTGCATACCCTGCAACAGTTTTTATGAATCAAGAAGGGGAAGTTATTTATAGAGCAATTGGATATAGAAATATTGATGAACACATTACAGATATAACTTATATATCAACAAAAAGCTATGAAACAATGAACTTTCAAGCTTATAAAGAGAAGCGTGACTTTGAAAAAGAGTAATATAATATTTAATCAAATTGAACCAGTAGAAAATTTATCTTCTGTACTTAAAGATACTTTTGATGTAGAGCTTAATATAAGCGGCGGTTGGGGATATGACAATAAGAGTGCAGTAGTAGTAAATAGTCTTGATATTCCAATTGACCAGTTTTTACATATGTTTGCTACAGTGAGGGCAACTATTGAGATGAATCTGATGCAAGATGAAGAGAATAGATATGGTGGTATTAAGGTTGCTTTTTTAGAGGGAGAGCAATTTGAGATAGAAAATAAAATGTACGATCATATAACTTTTGAAATCACGGCAATCAATGAAACAAAATATGCAGAATTTATAAAAGAGTACAAAGACAATTACGGAAAAAATAAAGCTTTTGATATGAGTGATCATTTCGAAAGAAGAGCCCAAAATACAATATCTTTAAAGAGTGATTATTGGTTTTGTGGTTTAGAAAAATATTATCACGATAATAAAATAGGAGAAACTAAAGATTAAATCATATAAATTAATTTGTTTAATTCTCTCTTTTTTTGGAATAATCTTGCTCTAACTTATTTTTAATTGAATTTTAGATACAATTGCGTTCATTTTAGATTAAGGGTTAATATGACATCAACATTATTAATAGTACAATTCATTTTAGCAGTGTTACTTTCAATCACTGTATTGCTTCAAAAAAGTTCAAGTATGGGACTAGGGGCTTACAGTGGAAGTAATGAATCAATGTTTGGAGCAAAAGGTCCTGCTAATTTTTTAACAAAACTTACGTTTATTTTAGGACTTGTTTTAGTATTAAATACATTATATTTAGGGTATCTTTACAATGCAGAAAATTCAAAAAGTGTTGTAGATGAGGTACAAATAAATACACTTGTACCAGTATCTCCAACAACTACACCTCTACCTCAAAGTGCTCCTGCTGCACCTTCAAAATAGTCGAAATAGTATAAAATGAGATATTTATTTTTAGTAATAATCTCATTTTCATACCTTTTTGCAAATGCTCATATATTTGTTTATCACAGGTTTGCTGATGATAGGTATCCAAGTGCGAACACCTCAAAAGAAGAATTAATACGGCAATTTGAATATTTTAAAAATAATAATTTACAAGTTGTACCTCTAGAAAAAATTATCACAAAATTAAAAAACAAAGAAGATATTCCATCAAATTGGGTAGCTCTCTCAATTGATGATGCGTATAAAAGTTTTTATGAGAATGGTTTAGAAATTTTTAAACAATATAATTATCCATTTAGTTTGTATGTATATGTTGAAGCTACAAACAAACACTATGGTGATTATATGAGTTGGGAACAAATAAAAGAATCATCAAAATATGGAACAATAGGATTACACTCTTATTCTCATCCAAGACTTCAAAACTTAACTTCTCAAAAGGTAATAAGTGATACAAAAAAAGCATACGATACATTTGTAGAAAAATTAAATATAAAACCAACTTCATATGCTTATCCTTATGGTGAGTATACTGGAAAAATTACAAAAATTTTACGAGAAAATTTTGATTTCGAGGCAATTTTAAATCAAAATACAGGTTCAATAAATAATAAAACAGATCGTTATGATATTCCTAGAATTGCTCTTGTAGGTGAAGTTAATATTGCACATAAGTTAAGATATAAAACTTTTGATGTAAAATGGTATGAACCAAAAGTATTTCCAGAAGATGGAATTTTGCGAAGAGTACATGCAAAAGTTGATCCAAAATATAAAAGTTTAAAGCTTTATATTACAAAAGAAGGTTGGCGAGATGTACAAGTAAAAGATGGTATAGTAGATGAAAATTTAAATATTTATCTTAAAAAATCAAGAACTAGAATTATGTTAGGAAGTGATGTATTCACAATATCAAATAAAGTACTAAATAAAATTAAAATCAACAAAGGAGAAATAAATGGTAAATGAAATTTATGAAGAAACAAAACAAAGTATGGAAAAATCTTTAGAGGCACTAAAAAAAGACTATACTACATTACGAACAGGTAAGGTACAAACAAATATTTTAGATAATATTACAATTGATTATTATGGCACACCTACAGCACTTAATCAAGTGGCAACTGTGTTAGCACCAGATGGAACAACAATTAATATTACACCTTGGGAAAAAAACCTTGTTGGAGCTATTGAAAAAGCTATCCAAGAAGCAAATGTAGGTGTAAATCCAAATAATAATGGGGAATCTGTACAATTATTTTTTCCACCAATGACACAAGAACAAAGAAAAGAGAGTGTTAAAGGTGCAAAAACAATGACTGATAATGCAAAAGTTGCAATTAGAAATGTAAGAAAACATTCAAATGATAGAATAAAAAAATTACTTAAAGACAAAGAGATAACTGAAGATGAAAACAAAAAATCATTAGATGAGATTCAAAAGATTACTGATGGTTATGTTGTAAAAGCTGATGATATGTTTAAAGCAAAAGATGCTGAAATTATGAAGATATAAAGTAGTATTGAATGAATGTAGAACAAATATATAGAGACTCAAATGCACTTTTAGAGGGACATTTTAAATTAAGTAGTGGAAATCACTCTCAATTTTATTTGCAAAGTGCAAAAGTCCTAGAAGATCCAAAAACTGCAAAACTATTAGCTGAAGCTTTAGCTGCACAAATAAAAGCAAGTGGTATACAAGTAGATGCAGTATGTTCACCAGCTCTTGGTGGACTTATCGCTGGGTTTGCACTTGCAACTGCTCTTGATGTACGATTTATTTTTGCTGAGCGAGTTGATGGTGAGATGACTATTCGTAGAGGATTTGAAGTACAAGATGGTGAAAAATATATTATTTGTGAAGATATTATTACAACTGGTGGAAGTGCTTTAGAAGCAGCAAACCAAGTTGAAAAAGATGGTGGGATTATTGCTGGATATGCAGCACTTGCAAATAGAGGATTTTGTACGAGAAATGGTTGTAGTACCGAAGCAAAAGTAAACTGTAAACTTCCAAAAGATTTACCACTTTTTGCTTTAGAAGATTTCACTTTTGAGATGTATGCACCAGAAGATTGTCCACTTTGTAAAACAGGTAGTATTGCTTACAAACCAGGTAGTCGAGGTAACTAAAACTACATGGCTAGATGGAGAGATACGAAAAAAGGGAAAACAACTCATTTGAAAGAAAAATCTTCTGATGATACTTTTATCTATGGACTTTGTGCCTCTCCATTAAATCGTCTTAAAGCATTTATTACTGATATGTTTTTGATTATGATGCCAATTATGTATATTACAACATATTTAATTATGGATGGAAAAGATTCTTTTCAAGGAAGTGAAATAGCAAGAACGCTTACTATGATTATTTATGGTGCAATAATCGTTGCATTTTGGGTTAAAAGAGGACAAACTCCAGGCTTTAAAGCATATGATTTAATACTTATTGATGATAAAACTAAAAAAACGCTACCACTTTTAAAAGCCATTTTTCGATATATTTTATTTTTAGTAAGTGCTGCAAGTATTGTTGGATTTCTTATTGTCTTATGGCAAGATGGCGAGATACAAAAAAAGGAAAAACAACTCACTTGAAAGAAACCTCTTCTGATGATAAGTTTATAAATGGACTTTGTGCCTCTCCATTAAATCGTCTTAAAGCATTTATTACTGATATGTTTTTAATAATGATGCCAATTATGTACATTACAACATATTTAATTATGGATGGAAAAGATTCTTTTCAAGGAAGTGAAATAGCAAGAACGCTTACTATGATTATTTATGGTGCAATAATAGTTGCATTTTGGGTTAAAAGAGGACAAACTCCTGGCTTTAAGGCATATGATTTAATACTTATTGATGATAAAACTAAAAAAAC
>JGI24023J19991_10002307_pt1 | contig 13993 bp, 14 predicted proteins | sample Cruoilmetagenom1_FD_19991 | JGI IMG/M metagenome (IMG submission 19991) | reverse complement strand
TATGAAAGATACGGATAAACCGATACATTACATTGTTAACGTAAAATGGCAGAACTAATAAAAAAAATTAATGATTTTCTCACCAAGGACCTGTGGCATCTTGATACCGAGCCATTAAACAGATTTCGAACCTGGCTTGTATATCTGCTNAANCTNANNTACGCCACAGTANAAAGGGTTTACTGAAAACGAGCTAACCCTAAGAGCTATGAGTCTTGTGTATACAACTCTTCTATCTATAGTCCCTCTCTTAGCATTTAGCGTCTCAATTCTTAAGGCTTTTGGTGTTGTCGAAAACCAGTTAGAACCATTCTTGAATAATTTCCTAGAGCCTCTTGGAGAAAAAGGGGCTGAAATAACAACTCAGATTTTAGAATTCATAAACAAAATTAATTTTGGTGTCTTGGGTGTAGTTGGTCTTCTTCTGCTGATTTATACATCCGTATCATTGATAATGAAAATAGAAGACTCTTTAAACCATATATGGAATATAAAGAAAGGAAGAAGCATTGTAAGAAGATTGAGCGACTATATAACGATCTTACTTATAGGTCCTGTACTTATGTTTTCAGCCATAGGGTTAACTGCATCCTTTGAAAGCAATGCCATGGTTCAAAAAGTATTGTCAGTAGAGCCTTTAGGCATGTTGCTACTACTCGGCGCTAAGTTAATACCATATTTATTTGTTTTTCTTGTTTTTACTTTTATATATATGGTTATTCCTAATACAAAGGTCAAATTCAAGTCTGCATTTATTGGTGGCGCCATAGCAGGCATAGCCTGGCAAACCACAGGCTGGGTTTTTGCCATTTCAGTTGCAAAATCTACCAAGTATGCAGCAATATACTCAAGTTTGGCAGTACTAATACTATTTATGATCTGGCTCTACGTAAATTGGCTTATATTACTTATAGGAGCGCAGATAGCTTANTGCCACCAAAANATAAAAACTCTTGATTTAGGCCGCACAATATTTCAACTAAGTAGTAAAGTTAAAGAAAAATTATCCTTTCTAGTTATGTACCTAATTGGCTACAATTTTTATCACGATCAAGAGAAATGGACTTTCGATAAGCTGGTAAGTCACCTGGGTCTACCACAAGAATCCGTTGATAGTACTCTTTCGGAACTCAAAGAGAAACAATTGATACTAGAGGTCGGAGAGGATCCGGTATTTTATTTGCCGGCAAAAGACATTGAAGTTATTACTTTAAATGAGATCATTGATGCAGCCCGTATAAACAAGGAAACCCCACTTTTAGAAAGCAGATATCTGGCAAACACCGAGATCGATCAAATTACAGAAAAGGTAGATAATGCCATTCATGGCGCACTGGGGGAATTAACCCTGAAAGATCTCGTATTAAATAAAACAGATATCAGTCCTAATATATCAAATACTGACTAATTACATCTTAGCTTACCGTTATCATTCCAAATACCATTATTACAATTTTTATATTTAATACTAGAGTGTTTCCACTTTCCATTATCATTCTTACAATCAGCTTCTAACACTTTTCCTTCCATATAGAGATTCTTACAGGATTTCTTATAACTACCTTTTGGGAAGTTTGAATTGTTGTTGCCGCCGCAAGTAAGCTTGCCGTTATCGTTCTTTATATCTTTATTACAGTTTTTATAGTTTATTGAAGATTTATTCCAGCCGCCGTTGTTCTTCTTACAATTTGAATAGAGCCTGTTGCCTTCAACGTATGAGTTTTTACAACTGTCTCTGTAACTACCTTTAGGGATCTTTCCGCCTCCACCGCCATTACAACGAAGTTCCCCATTACTGTTACTTATATCACCACTGCATTTTTTATAATTAATACTCGTACTATTCCAATTTCCGTTTTTCTTCTCACATTTAGCTTTTAATTGCTTTCCGTCAACTCTGATGTTTTTGCAGGAGTTTTGATAACTGCCTTTAGGAGGCTGTTTTCCGGCTTTTTGTTTACAGGATAATTTTCCATTATTATTTGAGATATCACCCTCACACCTAGTGAATTGCAGTGTCGATTTTTGATATTCACCATTAGCTTTTTCACACATAGCCCACAACAAATTGCCAGTCATTACCTGAATGTCTTTACATGAATCCTTATAACTACCAGGTGGAATACCGGTTTGAGCAATAACAGGGTTATTAAATGATAATACGAGAACTAAAAATGCTATTACAGGGAATATTGCTAGATATTTGTGATTCATTCTCCAACCTCCTTAATTTAAAATCATATCTATAATGGATTATACCTCTTTTAAGTTACTATATTCAATGTTCTTTACACACCGCCCAAGCTTTCGCTTGTGCCTCGCCTGCTTCAGCGTTCATGTTAGTACATTCCACATTCCATGCAGCGTTTATGCTGTCAGGAGCACTTGTAGTAAGAACTATTTTATTTTCTGTATTCAGAAATCCTATGCATTCCCCTCCCCCACTTACAAGCACACTTTTCTCAGGGCAGGTACTTGTAACAGAAACGCTCTTACCAGTGGCAAGAGGTAATTGTTCAGATTCCTGAGTTGTTGTAATAAGATCATCCCTTCCATAAGATAATCCAGAACTCAGTAAAACAATTAAAAGTAGTAATAGTGAAAATTTTGTGAACATAGTTCCCTCCTACATTACTAACATAAGTCACAAGTCCAATTATAGACCTACTCGTTGTAAAGACCACCCTCACTAGTAGGATCTTCAGACTTACCTTTCATCTGTCTTACAGAATCATCATAAGAGGCCTTATAGGCATCACATTTAATCTGATTATCGGGATAATCTTCCAAGCATTGCTCATAAGCTGATTTGTTTGCCTGTTTTTCTTTAAGTGGACGCTTCCAACTCATATTACAGGATGTAATAAATAAGATTGGCACAATTAACAAAATCCATCTATACATTAAAAACTCCTTTAAACTTTAAGATATTCTTTTTCTAAAAGCAGGAACTGCTAATAGGGGAATACGTGCTCTTCTCAAAACTTGCTCTGTGGTGCTTCCCCTAACTGCATCTAAAATGCCCTGATGCCCTTTAGTCGCCATCACTATTAAATCGGGACTAATTTCATCAACAATTTCAAGTATCATATCAACTACATTACCACGGCGGATGGTCCTTTTCCATTGCCAGCCGTTATTGTTCTCTATATCCACATTAGGCATATCTGAAGTATCCCCTATAAAGGCAAGAGTGAAAACGCAATCCTCGCACCCAAGAGTGCTAACCAGATGTTTAGCTGCATTCACAGCTAATTTAGGGTTGGGCTTTATATCTATAGGGATGAGAATATTTTTAAGATTTACACTCCCATTTTTATAAGAGACAAATCCTTTTGATTGATCAGGAATAAAAAGGGTCATACCACCTGAGCCTCTGGAGACATCTTCTGCAACTGATTTCTTTAACATCCTGTCAGCACCTTGCCTCTGAGCTATCGCAAGCACGGTTAGATCGGCAGGGTGTTTGTATAGAAATTGTAAGATTGACTTAGCTGGAGAATCATGGACCCCTATGACTTTTTGATACCTGAAACCTAACTGCATTAAGTCTTTCTCAGTACAGCTCTTTGTAATAACACCCCAGGATTTAAGGGTTTCTTTAATTTTTGGAAACTCTTGCATTACGCTATTACTAGAACTGGGCGAAACGTGCATCAAATTTAATTTAGCATTACTTACTAAAGCAATCTTAAGTGCATGGGCAAAAGCGATATCGCTAGATTCTGAAAAATCTGTAGGATGAAAAACATTTCTTAAGAAGGCTCGGACAGTTCCTGTAGGCTTTGTCCTGTAAGAAGGATCTTTCTTAGACAGAGGTTTAGATTGCGAGGCTAAATAATTCTGAAGAATTATATTAGCCTCGTTAATTTCTGTTAATTTATTTTGAGCTTTTAACTGCAACCGGTCATTTTGTGCAAACCTATCTGGGTGCCAAATTTGAACCAGATCTCTATAGGCAACCTTAAGCTCTTCAGAGGTAAAATCCCTTTCAAGTTCAAAGAGATCAAGCAAACTAGCTATTTCATTTTTTTTCAAGGCAAATATCTACTAGTTTAAAACGTTATACCCTCTGCCGACCATGCAGTTACGGTATATTTGCTCATAACCTTTTTCACTGTCATATACACCTTTGGCTCCACCGGCTACTCCGCCAATAACTGCACCATATGCAAGGCCTTTAACCGCGTCCCCTGCTATGGCTCCAATCAAGGCTCCTGTGCCAGTACCAACAGCGCCGCCTACAACCGTGTCTTTAGCAGTATCTTTCCAACCCGGAGCGCCTTGTTTGGCTATTGCCTGGCACTCAGCCTGGTCTCTGTAATATCTATCGCTATTGTGAACACTTCCTGGATCGATAACCGGTGAATATGTCTGACATCCAAGAACTGCTATCACAGAAAACATAGGTATTAGTAATAATAACTTTTTCAATTTTATAACCTCCCTGTTTAAGTTTAATTCATGCATACTCTACAAAAACTTATAAAAATAGTTTATTGTGCGACTTCTTCTTCCGCAACTATAACATGATCTGATCCAATTGGATCACCGAGTGTATATCCTTTTAGTGCATTATACTCTCCAAGCTTATAGTCTCGGATCGTCAATACACATTTACTCTTACCGTTTTCGGGGTAGCAGGAATATGAAATATTAGACGCTGCAACCTCATCTGTATCGCCTTCGACATGAACGGAAGGAATAAGACCGAAATTGTAGACATCAAATCCACCCTTGTCATTTTTGGATGCTATAAATTGACCCAAAAACTCTGAGTCTCTGGTAGTAAGGGGCTCTGAGCCTGCATTTTCAACTGTTAACGTTCTGGCTTCTTCATAAATAAAAGCAGTATTACCAAGAGTATTAACTCTATCTAAAATCTGAAGTGTTTTTTTCTGAACCATCTCACCATTCTTGGTAATCGTTATAACCCTTATCACAGGTATATCGAAATCACCTTCTCCTAAATCAGTGACCTGTCCATATTGCCATTCCGACTTAATAACAACACCATCCTTTTCAGCCTGAGTAGATAGAGTTTTCCCAGCTAACAAACTATCGTATAACTGACGAAATTCAGCTGTAGACATATTTGCTGCGTTCACATCCATTGCACCCAGAAATAAAACAAACATAAGGGCTAAAGACATTAATATTTTGCTCATAACAACCTCCTTTGATTGTAGTTGATAACTCGCCTTCCGTAGAACCATTCTAACTATTAAGAATGCTCAATTCAAGAGAGTAATGTTGTAATTTTATTGCTTGACCATGTTGTGTATAATTAGATTCATGGCAGAGCATTCACCACAAAACACATCTTCAAATAGTAATCTCGAAGTAGAAAAAAGAAAATTTATTCTTCAGGTCGTTCAACCCGGACTTGCAGGACTGATGGATGGGACGGTGTCATCATTGGCTCCTCTATTTGCGGCAGCGCTTGCTACACAGGATAGCAAAACTGCTTTTCTTGTGGGATTGGCAACAGCTGTAGGAGCGGGGATCAGTATGGCATTCTCTGAGGCATTGTCTGATGATGGAGTTATAAGCGGCAGAGGTAGTCCCTGGTTAAGAGGAATAGTAGAGGGTGGTATGACATTTCTTGGCGCTATAGGTCATGCACTGCCATTTTTAATTCCTCATTTTTGGACTGCATTTATTGTAGCCAGCGTTGTGGTTGCAATTGAACTAGTAGTCATTGCTTACATAAGAAATAAGTATATGGATACTCCGTTCTTACGTGCTGCGTTTCAAATTATTGTCGGAGGAGTGATTGTTCTAACTGCTGGAATACTTATTGGAAAGTCATGAAGTTAATTCCCTTTCATGATGTTCATGGAATTTTTCCAATACAAAATTGATCATTTTATCGCGTCTTATATAACCCTTTACAAATAAATTGCTAAGATTGTCCACAACTGGAAGCCACTTNAAATTGTGATCCCGCATTGTTGCAGCAACAATGGCACATGAATCAGATTGTGATGCCACTATCGGTGACTCAGTCATAAAATCTGAGACTTTAGTAAAAGGTGTAGCACCTGATTCAACAGCTCTGAAGATATCGGTTCTCGTCATGATCCCTTTAAGCTTATTTGAACTATCAATTACACAGCAGAAATCCAGTTCATCTCCACTCAAAGTTTTCACTGCCGTTTCAAAAGTATCATTAGGGTTAAGGCTAATATCAACTGGTTTAATGAATGTAGAAAGTGGCTGATTCTCAAGTATCTCATATACTACAGGCAACTTTTGCCACATATTTCCACTTCGTCTCTTTACTGCATCTGCCAAGAAATCTCTAAACGGTGTCAACGCGCCAGATATCTGCTCAAAAACTTTCTTACCCATAACAGTTACCTCAAGCTCTGTTTTAGCACGAACTGCGGAGGTTCTCACTCTATGATCAAGAAGCGCCATTTCCCCAAAAAAGTCTCCCGGACCTAAAATAGCCAAAACCTTCTCATCCTCTTTACCGGCGTTTCGTACAATATCAACTTCACCTGATTCTATTATATAAAAATTATTTGAAGGATCACCCTCATTAAAAACATAGTCCCCAGGTTGAAAATGAGACTTGCATACCCTTTCTGTCAGATCAGCTTTAGGATGAGCCAAGTCGCGTGAATAAAAAATCTCCCATGCCCAGTCAAAACCAACTTTTAATTGATGCGAAAAGCTCGGCAACTTGAATAAGTAAACGGATCTCCAAAGAAACCAAGCTATAAAGCCTGAAATATGGAATCCTAAAAATTCAGCTACAGCATTATGCCCACCTATAGCGCACAGCTGACCTAGGGGTCTGAAACGAAAAGGTTTAGTTTCCTTGCCCTTCAAAACGCGAACTATATTCTGTGCTGCCTGTCTACCCTGGCGCTCTGCAAACTGACCCGTAGGCGGGCTAGGTGTGTTGTCATAAGAATTATTAATTAGAGCACAGTCCCCAACGGCCCATACGTTTTGATGCCCCTGAACTCTCATGTCGGGATCGGTTAGCAATCTGCCTCTTTCTTTTGGTGCTTCAAATTTTTGAATTACTGGGGCAGTAGCGTTGCCCACAGTGCATACTATGGTTGCGCCGTCTATAGTTTGTCCATCACCAAACCCTACCCCTTCTTGAGTTACATATGACACCCGCTTATTTAAGACTACATTTATCCCAGCCTGCTCCATCTTTACTCTCGTAAAATCCCTAAGCTTGGAGCTAACTTCAGGGAGCAGCTGGTCCCTTGAATGAACAAGTGTCACTTTGATTTCTTCTTTTGGAATATTTCTGAAAAATTTTCTAGTATCACGCACTAGATCATTAATTTCTCCCGCAACTTCAACACCACTAAACCCCCCTCCAACGATCACAAACGATAGATGCCAGCGACGCCTGTAAACATCTTCACAGATCTCAGCGTTTTCCATCTGCTGCATTACGTGATAGCGCAGAGCCACCGCATCGCCCACAGTTTTAAGTGGAAAAGCATGATCGGACATGCCCGGAATCAACCCTAAATTAACCGAAGAGCCGCACGCTATAACCAAATGATCATAGGACATTTGACCTTTCTTGCCCGAATCTCCAAAATATTCAACAATATTATTATCAACGTCTATATTTGTAATGTCTTCTGTTCTACAGTAAACCCCTGGGAGCATTTGGCGCAAAGGCACAGCCACTGGCTCGGGGCTGATTGATGCGCCCACAACTTCAGCTAATAATGGCTGGAAGACTAAATAATTTTCGCTATTATAAAGTATGATATCGGCTTCTTCTCTGGAAAGTTTCTTTCGCAAAGTTAAAGCACACTTAACCCCTGCAAACCCACCACCAATAATCTTAATCTTCTTTCTAACACCCATATTGAACTAACTCCCTCACCTAGGATACTACATTTATATTAAGCTATTATTAAGCACGAATTCAAAAGATAGTATCATCATTTGATTGATTAGGAATTAACTAATCGCTGCTGAACAATTTTTGTACAGTCCAGTTGCCCGGGCCAACGATGGCAATAAATAGAAAGGATATCATATATAGAACCGCTAGCTCAAACTTGGAGAATGGATCTCCAAAAATAGTCAGATGTATAACAAAAACTGCAACTAACATATTTATCCCTGCTATAAAGGCTGATATTCTGGTAAACAATCCGAATATGATAAGAAGTGGGAATAAAGTTTCGGCTGATATAGCCAAGTAAGCCATAATATTAGGCATAGGAAGACCCATTTTAATAATATTGGCAATAAATGGATCCGGATTTAACAACTTGCCAAGCCCGTGTCCTAAAATCATTATAGCACTTACCGATACTCGAAATAATAATAGTCCCAAGTTGCTGATTGTCATTAGACCTTCCTATTTTGCGGAGTGCAAATAATTAACAAGTATTCAAGTATCATTAAAATCAATCTTTATTTCAACCGCTGAGCGTTTCTTCTTACCAGCAGAATATACAATTAATCCACCTAAAGCACTCTCAGATAATAAAACGCCATCTTGAGTTTGGACATCAAAACTAATTTCTGTTACCTCGCTATCCTCTGATTTGATGTATTTAAGATTCTGAATTACCAGCGAATCATCCGGGTTTGGATAATACTCGATTTCTCCATTATGTGCTTTATTTTTCACTTCAAGTACAACTTTAGCCATATCGTCACCTAATTGTGTTGTGACAACGCTAAAGTTAAATGGGTTTTCTCTATCACCTATAACGACAGGGAGGTAGTTATGCCATTTAGAAAAAAGACCTTCTCCAGCAAGCTTTGTTTGTTCACTTACTGTTGCATCATATACAAGGTTTTCTTTTCCCGGTATGCAGATCTCCTTACAGCTGATCCAGGATATTTGGATTTCAATTTTGACACTCTTATTTATTTGAACATTCGAGGGGACTTTAATATCAGTCCATAATAAGACTGAAGTATCATATCCAAAATCTTTGCCGCCATTATCCTTGTTATAGACTGAAGGTACAGGCCACATTACTTCAGACACTTGGTAGCCCTCAGGAACAGCAAATTCAAGCTTAGTAGGTAAACCTGTTTCACCAGGATATTTCCAGTAAATGTGCCAACCAGGGTCTATATCCAACAAGACTCCTAATTTAAAAGAATCCCCCGGCTTAACTGTATCTGTGTTGGATACTAACTTGACTTTTACAGGAGTTGGAACTTCTTGCGCTGAAGAAGTTGTTACAAGTCCGGCAAGAAAAAACATCATTAAAACTAAGAGACTTCTCATAAATCTGCTCCTGGAGCAATAATAATTTACGAACAAGTGATATCTATGGATTTATTTATCGAACCAATTCTCGGGCGGCACTTTAACAGCCAGCACTTCAGCACTTGCACACTTGTCCTCTCCCGAAAACAATTTGCAAACAACTAAAAGTTTTCTACCTTCCCTCATTGTAACTTTAGCTTTTAATTTAACCACTTTATCTATTGGAACCGGTTTATGGTAGTCGATCTTAATTGAGGCAGTTACATACCAAATGATTGGCTTACTATCGAGTTCCCGATTCTCTTGCTTATATCCATCAGCAATAGCAGTACAAACTGAGTGACAATCAATTATAGTTGCAATTACTCCTCCATTAAGATAACCAGTTGGACCGGCTTTATGACTTTCGCTAGGCATCCATTCACAAATGGATTTATCATCAGACCAGCAGCTCTTTATATGTAAACCGTGTTCATTATTGCACCCACAACCCCAGCACTCATTATGCATCCAGTTATCTTGAAAAGCCTTTTCACTCATTTATTTCTCCGAATAATGGATTATTAATATTACGACTCAACAACACACAATATAAATATACTGAGGTCAGAAGAAATCAAGTTTGTATATCTTTTTGCCTTACTATTCTATCCTTTATAGAAAAGCCTCTGATGTGTCCTTTATATAAGATTTCCTTAATGCTGGTTGTTGTGATAAAGATTTGCCCGGTAAAATCTTGAAGAAACCTGAACAAAAACTTTTTTCTGTTACTATCAAGCTCGCTTGTTATATCATCTAATAGTAATATGGGGGTTCTCCCCAAAAATTGGTTAATCATCTCAATCTCAGAAATCTTTAAAGCTAAGGCAAGATTCTTAGCCTCTCCCTGGGAAGCATAAATAGAGGCATCTTTGCCATCTATAGAAAAGCTGATTTGGTCTCTATGGGGACCAACTGTAGTATGAAATCGTTTTTTGTCCTGCTCAAACTCTTGTGAGAGCTTATGTTTATATGACTGCTCTAAATCATCATTTAAATCAATTGAACTCTTGTAATGAATATCGATATCTTGATCAAGCCCTGAGGTTTGTTTATACATTCTAGATAGTAGAGGCTTAATTTCATTTATAAATTCAAGCCTTCGTGAAATTACCTGACTACCAATTTCCGCAAGCTGCTCATCCCAAACCTCAATTTTATCAAGAGTTAAAGAAGAAGACTTGACTAAAATCGCATTTCTCTGGCTCAGTGCTCTTTGATATAACTTTAAATCCCTCAGATGAGTCGGCTCTAACGAACATATTATGGAATCTAAATATCTTCTTCTGCCCTGAGGAGAGCCTTTAACTAGATCAATATCTGTAGGCAGAAAAGTAACAACATTATATTTCCCGGATACTTTTGAGGTTCTATATACTACTTTACCGTTATGCTTAAGTGTTTTATGATTTTTATCGAGTAGGATATTTATCTCATCGAAACCTGCTTGAGACTGAATCTCTCCTTTGAGCCTGCACTCAGAGCTTCCAAAGCTCATAACTTCCTCAGATCTTAATTGCTTGAACGGTTTGAAAGCTAACAAGAAATGTATAGCTTCGAGCAGATTGGTTTTTCCTTGGGCGTTTTCACCAATTATTAGGTTAAATCTATCGTGAAAACTAAAAGTTTCAGCACCATAGGATTTAAAGTTTTTTAGAGTAAGGGATTTAAGTATCACAGGTACGCTGCATATTTCTTTGTTAGAGAGAGTATAATAAATATAAGAGTTTTATTCAATGATTAAGGTCTGAATTAGAACTGTGTCTAATTACTGCTTGACCCTAATCATGTTAGCGGTATTATTTTTTTAAGGCATAAACTATGATTGCACTCAAGATCTGTAAGATTGAAAAAAAGGATTCAGGAAAAGGTTTAGCAAGACTTGACCCCGGAGATATGCGTGAAATTGGTGTTGAGCCTTGGGATCTTGTTGAGATTGGTGGAAAGAGAAAAACCGTAGTTCGTGTTATGCCCCTTGATAAATCTAAAACTAAAAAATCTATTATTGAGCTAGATGCTCTTACCTTAGAAAACGCGCGTGCAGAGTTCAACGAACATGTCTTTGTTAAAAAAGTAGATTCAAAGTCCGCAACGAAGGTAGTGCTTGCCCCTAGAAATAATTCTATTTTATACAACGGGAATGAGAATAAATACTTACAGGACCGTCTTGACGGTTTCCCAATAACTGTGGGAGATAAACTAAGAGTAAATCTTCCAGGTAAAAAGAATGAGGACTTTCATGTTATTGGGATAATGCCCTCCAATTCTGTAATTATTCGACCCTCTACTAAATTAGATATTAAAAAAAAGCCAAAAGAAAAATTTGATAGCTCTAAAGTCAGTTATGTTGATATAGGCGGCGTTAGTGAACAATTAAAGAAGATAAGAGAAATTGTAGAGTTGCCACTTAAGTATCCACAGTTATTTAATAGAATGGGGATAGACCCACCCAGAGGGATTCTCCTTGTGGGACCTCCGGGTAGCGGAAAAACGCTGTTGGCTAAAGCTGTTGCCCATGAAACAAACGCTAATTTCCAAGTTATAAACGGCCCTGAAATAATGCATAAATTTTATGGTGAGAGTGAGGCTCGTTTAAGAGACATCTTTGAGATTGCGACAAGGAATCAACCCTCCATAATTTTTCTTGATGAACTGGACGCCATCGCGCCTAAAAGAGATAAAGTCTCTGGAGACGTTGAAAAAAGAATTGTTGCACAGCTACTTTCCTTGATGGATGGTTTAAAGGACCGTGGCAATATTGTAGTCATCGGCGCAACTAATCTACCCTCCGTGCTGGATCCGGCGTTAAGACGCCCTGGCAGGTTTGACAGAGAGATAAGTCTTGATGTTCCTGACAGAAACGGGAGGCTGCAGATTTTAGGAGTTCACTCACGTGGTATGCCTCTTGATGATGATTTAGACCTAGAACGTTTGGCCGACTTAACACATGGGTTTGTTGGTGCTGACATAGAAAATCTTTGTCGAGAAGCTGCAATGAAGGCGCTAAGAAGAACACTTCCTGATTTTGATGAAGAGGATGAGAATGCTGATAACAACAGCTTAAATATAACACCCATAGCTGTTGGAATGAGCGACTTCATGGATGCCTTAAAAGAAGTTGAACCCTCTGCTATTAGGGAAATTTTTGTCGAGATATCAAAAGTTAGATGGGAAGATATAGGCGGATTAAAGGATATAAAAGAGCGATTGGTAGAAGCCGTTATATGGCCATTTACACATAAAGACCTATTTGAATTAACAGATACCAAGGCACCAAAAGGCATATTGCTTTGCGGTCCTCCGGGAACAGGTAAAACATTGATAGCAAAAGCACTTGCAAATCAAAGTGGTGCTAATTTTATATCTGTGAAAGGAGCAGAGCTACTTTCAAAATATGTAGGAGAGTCTGAGCACGCAGTTAGAGACGTATTTAAAAAAGCCAAACAAGTAGCCCCTTGTATTGTATTCTTTGATGAAATAGACGCGCTAGCACCATCTCGCAGAGAATCAGACGGAACACGTGTTTCTGAGCGAGTTGTTAGTCAATTGCTTACCGAAATGGACGGAGTAGAGGATTTAAGAGAAGTACTAGTTGTAGCTGCGACTAACAGAGCTGATATCGTAGACCCTGCCCTTCTTAGAGCTGGGAGATTCGATATCATCTTGAATTTTCCTTATCCACAAGACTCTGAATTATATGAAATACTAAAAATACATACTCGTGAAAAACCAATAGCGAGAGATGCAAAATTAAAAGAGATAGCCTCTTTAGCTGTGGGCTTTTCTGGAGCTGACATTGAACTCTTATGTCAAAGGGCATCAATGATTGCGATTAGAGAACATATTAAGAACCGTAAGAAAAGTTTAAAAATAACCCATACGCATTTTACTGAAGCTCTAAAAGAGATACAGCAAAAAATAACCACCCATTCTGGACAAACACCAAAAGGTCTTTTGGATTAATCTCGTGCTTAGTGCAGAAATCTTTACTTATATCTTATCTTTTATTTTCGGATCAATAATAGGAAGTTTTTTAAACGTTTGTATTTACAGACTTCCAAGAGAAGAGTCTATTGCCTATCCACGATCTCACTGTACTTCCTGCGATCAAAGCATCAGTTTTTACAATAATATCCCTATTCTGAGTTATCTATTTTTAAACGGGAAGTGTTCCAATTGCAAATCTAAGATTTCACCCAGATATCCGATTGTCGAAATCCTTACCGGGCTCTTATTTTTGGCGACCGTTTGGAGTTTTGGGCTCACAACTCAAACCCTTTTCTATTTAATATTTCTCTCATCAATTGTTGCAATAACATTTATAGACCTAGAGCACATGATAATTCCAAACGTCATTACCTACCCCGGCATAATAGTAGGGATACTCTACAACGCACTCAAAACAGATTGGGACAATAGCTCAGAATCAATCAGCAAGTTTAGCTTTGGAATCCAGGATTTCTTCTCACTACTAAATGAATTGCCGATTTTAAACTCTTTGTTCGGNGTGATCTTAGGTGNAGGAATTTTGCTTGTGATTGCCTACTCCTATGANATAATCAAGAAAAGACAGGGGATGGGGATGGGGGATGTTAAACTTCTTGCAATGATAGGGGCCTTTTTTGGTTGGGAAGGAGTTTTATTTGTCATCTTTTTGGGCTCAATATTAGGCTCAGTAATCGGAATTTCAATTATCATTGCAAAGAGGGGTGACTTAAAATATGCCCT
>JGI24023J19991_10002304_pt1 | contig 13998 bp, 10 predicted proteins | sample Cruoilmetagenom1_FD_19991 | JGI IMG/M metagenome (IMG submission 19991) | reverse complement strand
AACATTATTACTTTCAGTAGTAGCGTCAACAATGATTATGGCTGGTGGAGATATCGCTCCAGTTGAGCCAGTAGTAGAAGCNCCAGCAGTGGTTGAGGAAGCATCAGCTTGGAAATTTGGTGGNCAAGTTGTAGCATATACACAAACTATAGATGCAAGTGGAAACAGTTCATTATTTGATGATGAGTCAACTTATGCAGCGTGGGGTGCTCAACTTAGAGCAACTAACTCTGATGTTGTTGCTGGAATCGGAGCTGGAATCGAAGTATCTGGTATCGTTTCTTCAAGTAATGCTGGTTTCTATACTGGTGGTGGTAACGCAGGTTTAGAATCTGGGGGTATCACTAAGGCATACTTAACGTATGGTATTGGTAAAACATTAGTTAAGGTGGGTCGCCAAGCAATTCCTCAATCACTTTCTCCATTTGGGTACTCGGAAAGTTGGCAAATATTCCAAAATACAATGGATGCTGCTGCTATCATAAATGCTGATATAGAAAAGACAACACTTGTCTTTGGTTATGTGGCAAACACTAATAGTTCAGTCGGTCCACATCTAAATGAAAGTTCTTTTGATGATGGTGCAGGTACTCTTGCAGATGATGGTATCTACTTGGTAGCAGCTTCAACAAAGCTAATCACTGATACAACACTTTCAGGTTACTTTTATTCTGCACCTAGCCTAGGTAACGATGCTATGGGTCCTGCTCAGTTTGGTGACACAACTATATTTTGGGGTGATGCAAAATATGACAATGGTACATTTGGTGTAGCTCTACAAGGTGGAGAAGTATCTCCAGATAACTACAATGAGACTACTGCTTTTGGTGCGAAGCTTTCTACTGAGCTTGCAGGATTTAACCTTTCGGCTGCATACTCTTCTGTAGATGATGATGGTGCATTACCTATCATCAACCTTGCTACGATGGTTAAGTCTCCACTTTATACACAAATGGTACTTAACAACGTTGGTCAATACCACAATGCTCCAGGTTCTGAGTTTGTAAAAGTTGGTGGTACAATGAAAGCACTTGGTGGTACAATCAAGGCATTCTATGGTGCAGGAACAAATGATGTTGATGTAACAAAAGGTGACTTTACAGAGCTTGACTTAATGTACGTTACAAAACTTACACAAAATGTTAAATTATTTGCTGCGTATGTTTACACAGATGATGATTTATATTCAGGAACTACTGCTACAGGTAGCAGACCATCAGAAAACAACTTCGTACGTTTTTGGGCAAGATATTCTTTCTAAGAGTCACTTCTTAAAAAAGTTCATAAACTATTTAGTTCAGGCTTTGCCTGAACTAAATTAAAATTACCATATAAAAAGTCAACTACTTCATTTTCAAATCTAATAATTTCCCCATACCTTTTATACTCTCTTTTGCATCATAAGCGCCGATGTCACCTGTCCTGTAGCCTTGCGAAAGTTTCTTTTTAATGGATTCTATTGATAATTCTAAGTTCAGAAAATGATAGAGAAAATACACTTGAAACAGCATCTCACACATCTCCAAAAAAGTTTAATTGTAGGATGATTGTATGTTCTTTATACATCAGACAATGCATCTGACTCCAATATTATTCCAGCATCTTTAAGTGTAATATATTTAAGTTTTTTAGCAAGTGAGTACACACTTTTATACTTGCAAGGAGACCTTATTTTTTAAGTTCTAAAAAGTTTTTAGGAATCGAAGTACGTACTAAGGTCTCTTTAATCTTCATTACTTCATATCCCGGTTTAGAATCCAGTTCATGAAGTTTAGTGCATAAATAGTTTTAGTGGGGATTCCTATCATTATGGATAAGACCTTTTATTCTTTGAATAACGTAGTATATCTTACATCCTATACAATAATCGAACAATGTTTCAAGCAAGCTACAAAGTAGTAAAACAAGTGCTATAATCGTTGCAATTTTAGAGAGACCTGCCGTAAGTAACAAGACAAGCGCCAGAGAAATTATTAAACCCATATAAAGAGCAAAACGTTTAGGAGATTCATCACACAATTTTGGTGTGACATTCCAATGTTCAAGTATAAACTTGCTAATGAGATGAAAGGGACTTAAGTTTAGCTTTCTTACAACTCTCATTGAAAAATCAAATAGCAGAACCACAGCAAGCAGGATTTCTTGGGTAAATAAAAGTGTCACGGTAAAGAGAGCTACCTGAAAAGATATAACTCTCACCATATTNAAGTCAACTCTTCTTGTAGATATTGGGCAAGAAGGAGACATTTCTTTTTTTATTTTGGGAAGACTATTTGGAAACATGACTTGCAATAATATCACCCATCTGCGAACAATTACAAATTTCTTTTGCATCATAAGCACCAAGATCACCTGTCCTGTAGCCTTGTGAAAGTGTCTTTTTGATAGCTTCATCTATTTTATTGGCGGCCTCTTTTTCATTTAGTGCATAACGTAACATCATTGAAGCACTTGAAATCATGGCTAGAGGGTTAGCAATGCCTTGACCAGCTATATCTGGAGCTGAACCATGGATAGGTTCGTAAATTCCTACTGACTTGCCAATACTTGCACTTGGAAGAAGTCCTATTGACCCACTTAACATACTTGCTGCATCAGACAAAATGTCTCCAAAAATATTACCTGTTAATATTACATCAAATTGTTTGGGTTTTCTTATAAGTTGCATGATGGCATTGTCAACATACATATGTGTTAATTCTACTTCGGGGTACTCCTTTGCTACTTCAATGACAGTATCACGCCAAAGTTGGCTGACTTCAAGTACGTTTGCTTTATCTACAGAGCATAAACGTTTATTACGTTTCATAGCAATCTCAAAAGCAACATGAGCGATGCGAATAATCTCTTTTCTAGAATAAACCATTGTGTTGTAAGCTTTGTTTTTTAGTTGTTCTCTAGGTTGACCAAAATAGATTCCACCTGTAAGCTCACGAACAACCATAATATCTACATCTTTAATGACATCTGGTTTAAGTGTTGAAGCATTTACTAGTTCATTATATACTATAGCAGGACGAAGATTTGCAAATGTTCCCATCTCTTTTCTTAGTGAAAGTAATCCAGACTCTGGTCTCAAATGACGTTCTAGGTTGTCCCATTTTGGTCCACCAATAGCACCAAAAAGTACAGCATCACACGTTTTAACTCCCGAAATGGTCTCGTCTGGAAGAGGAACGTCTGTGGCATCAATAGCTATACCACCCATTAACATTTCATTGTATTCTAGGGAAAATCCTATATTTTTTGAAAGTACATTTAATACTTTCACAGCTTCGTCAATGATTTCTGGACCAATACCATCACCCTTAATGAGCCCAATTTTATAATGTTTATGCATTGAATATAACCTTTTTTTCTTGTCTGTAATTTTGAATAATTATAACATTTAAGTAATGTTTATCTCCTTTTCTATCGTTCGTAATGCTTCTATTTTAGAGAGATAAAGCTCTTTTTGGACGATAATTTTTTCTATCTGTTGTTTGTCTATTTTTTCATGTGCTTCTTTGCTGTATTGGATTGTTTTAAAAAGATGATTGCGTTTTGAAATTAAAAAATTCTCTATTTTTTCAAAATCAAAGTTTGCTTTGAGTTTTGCCAAAATCTCATCTTCTGTAGGTCTATAGAGAGGAAAGTTAGCAGGATTACTATGATGTAGTGTGTTTGCATGTGAAATCTCTTGTTCAAAATGAGCAATACTAGCCTGTATGATTTGTGGATAAGCATACGATAATACCCCGTTAAAATAGGTAAATTTTTGACGTAATACAGCAGTTGTATTGAGTATTGAATCATGATAGCAGCTCAGAATATTTTCATATATTTTGGCTGCATAGTGTCTGGTGTTTGAATACTCTATATCTGAAGCAATTTCTCTTTTTTTCTTTAAATGTTCATACGGACTTTGCCAGTTTTTGACGCTTCTTGCAAACGTTTCATAAACTTTCATTAGTGCATCACTGACTGATTGTCTTGTATGTTTTAATTCATTGATGGGATTATGAAGCATCTTATCTACAAGCCTTTCATCATAGAGTAGTTTGTTACAAGCACTTTCGCCATCTATCCAGTAGATAGTAGAGTCTATTTTTTGGTAACTCTCTTTATGTAAAAAACCCTTTTTCTTTTCAAATCTAAAAGATTTTTTTGTATGAATATTTTGGTAGATCTCATGAGTTATACTCTCTAAGACTTTTTCTAATGATAGAAAAACAAGTTGTAACTCTTTGGAGTATGTTGTATGGATGGTTTCAAAACTACTTTGTGTCTTGATGGAAGCTTTTTTAATTACGGTGATAAGCGTATCATAGACCCCTGCAATAATTTCATATTCTAAAATGAGTATGTTACATATATCCTTAAACTCTTTTCTAATAGTAAAAGTTTTTGCATCTTTTGCCTGTGGACGAATATTCTCATTAATAAAGTTTAAAACCTCTTGCATATTAGAGTCTTTAAACATTTGTGAGATATTACTTGTATCTCTATCTGAAATTTTTTGAACCTCTTGTTTATAGGAGAGAAAGTCCTCTTTAAAAAAAGAGAGGCTCTCAGGATTTTCCTCTTTAAGCTTAGCTGCAAAATCTTGAATAATCTGTTTGTAGTTTTGTTCTAAGAGAATATTTTTGTGAGATGCTCTTGATTCCAAAGCCATTTTGGAGGAGATAGGGATAATTTTAGCAAAGTATTTAGAGAATTTTTCTTTGACATATTGTAGTGCTGTCTCTATCTGCTCATCCTCAAGTTTATCTTTTTGGTTTAAAAGGCAGAGTGATTTACTTTGAAAACTCTCCATAAATTCATCTAAAACTTCAAGTTCTGAAAGTTTTCCGGCATTGTCTATAAGTGTTAACCATATAATACCTCCTACATCTCTAAGTACTTTTTTGGTCACTTCCGTATCACTTTTGGATTGAGAGTTTAAGCCGGGTGTATCTACAAAGGAGATATCTTTAAGCATCTCTACAGGTGCATAGAGTGTAAGATATTTAATACTTGACACCTCTGCTTTTCTTTGGTCACTAAACTCAGAGATAGCCTCAATAGGTGCATACTCTTGGGCTCCAGAGTAGTTGGTGATTTTAAGTTTATACTCCTCCCCATAGTTTATAAAAATCACTTTAGAGGTGACAGGGGTAATGCCTGTTGGTAAAATGTCTTTAGAGAGAAGGGCATTTAAAAAGGTGGATTTTCCAGAAGAAAATTGACCTACTATGGCAATCTCTATAGGATATTTCACACGTCTACATTGTTTATCTAGCACAGATTTTAGTTGTATGGAGGGGTGGAATTGTTCATGGAGTAGACGTGTACGTATTTTTTGTACTTCTCCTAAGAATCCATCGGCATAAAAACTCTTTTCTTGAAAAAATCTTTCTTTATACTCAGCAATAAAATTAGTTAGTAAGCTCATAGTTTAATTTTCCTCTGTATTGCTTCTAATTGTTGTAACTTTTGATGGTTATTTATATCTTCATGTTCACTATCTTCTTTTGAGACCATTTTCACTAATGCACTCTCTCTGGCTTTTAGTTTTTCTTTATAATTGGAAAGAGGAGTTGAAAGTTCTTCAAAAAAATTTTCAACTAAAACAGAAGAGAGATTTTTAGACTTTTCTAAAATACGCTCTTCAATTAAAATAAATGCATCTTTGAGAAGTGGCTCAATCTCGCTTTCAAATTTGGAGAGTTTTGATGGTTTAGTATGACTTAAAGCTATGCTTATCTTTTCTATAAGAAATTGGTTTGAAAAAGTCATAAATTCTGCTTGAAACTCTTTGGAAGAGAGAGAAAAGATTTCTTCTTTATGATGGTTCGAGGGCTCAACAAGTGTGACGGTTTCACATTTCCTATAAAATATATCTGCGATAGTTTGAAACTTTTTATTGAGCTTGTATAAATATTCACGTAGTAAATCTACCATGCCATCTTTGATGCCAATATCTATAATGAGTGCTATCTCTGAAGTCTTTGTCTTTTTTTTGTTTTTTTCATAACTGTAGCGAACTTCAGAAACGACTCTTTCTTGAAGCACATTTTGTAGGTCTAAAAGTTCATTTTCTAAAAACTTATTTAATCTTTCTAAAAAGAGTTCTGTTTCATGTAAATATGCTTCTATTGTATGCCTCATTGCTTCCAAATCTTTTAGCTCTCTCTCTTTTTTTGTTTGGAAGACTTCAAGTTCCTGCTCTAGCTCTTCTTGGGATTTAGATTGCAAGAGAAGTGTATATTTTAAAGCATCCACAGCTTCATTTATAAGGTCTGTAAGTTGTTGTTTTGTACTTCTTATGATGAGATCTGTTTTAGAAGACTCTTTTCCAAAAAGTGTCTCTTGTAGATAATTTTCAATCTTTAATATACCTGTCTCTTCAAGTGAAAAACCATTTTGTTTAGCCTCTTCCCTTTTTCCTGTTCTGTGCATAAGAGCCATTTTCCCAGAAATGGGGATAAAGGTAATGGCATTTAAAAGCTCATCGATTCTCCCACCCTTGTTTAGTTTTTTTAGCTGTTGCACAATAGAGGATTTGGTATAATCAACTACCTCTTGAAGTTCTGAAGATGAAACCATATCAGCACGTGTAATGACAATGAGAAGTTTTGTGATATTTTGGTATAAAACAGCATCAATGATAAACGAGATATCTTTTTGGGTTGCACTCTGAGAAACATTCATAAGGTGCATCATTAAATCACATTTGGCAAGATAACCTCGGCTAATCTCCTCTCTTTGAATGACTGGGTCATCAATGCCTGGCGTATCAACAATCTCTATCTCTTTTGAGAGAAATCCCAATTGTTCATAGAGGGTAATGTACTTTACCAGATTGTAGCGTTTTCGATTGTCGTTGGCAGATGTATATAAAGAGAGTTGATCAATGGGGACAATCTGTTTGTATGATTCTACTTGAATGTATTTTCCCACATCATCAGATAATGAGGTTGTATTTATCTGGTTTTGTTTGGCAATATTTTGCCACTCATTTTTGTTCCAGTATACTACCTCGGCCTTAGGATCACCCTGTTTGATAATGGTTAGATTTGCTGTTTCAGGGATGGCGGATGTGCCTAAAAGCTCTTTATGCATGAGTGCATTGAGCATGGTCGATTTTCCTGCATTCATGACGCCTGTTACACCGATGGAGAAGGTTTGGTTTTTCATATATTGTTTAATTTTTTCAAGCCTAATGCATAAAGCATTGGAGTTGATTATCACTTCAAGCTCTTCAATATGTTTTAAGAGCTTTCTTTTTATTTCCAAAAAACTCTCTTCTTCAAAAAGAGAAGAGGGCTCTGTTTCTGGGCTATCTATAGGATTTTTCTGTAAGGTGTTTAGTAAAGACGAGAGCTTATTGTACTCATTATTTGACAAAATATTTGCAGTATTTAGTGAGGATAAGGCATAAGTGAGAAGCTTAATATCTTCTTTGTTGGATTCTTTTTGTAAGAATTCTAGTACAGAAACTTGTATTTGATGCAAAGTTCCCATAGTATAGGGCTCTATGCCGCCCAATAGTCTAATGGAATTTTTAAAACTTGTTAAAGTAAGAAAGTTTTTATGATTTTTTTGTTTACAGGCAAGAATAAGGGCTAATGTTTCAAAAAAATATTTTTTATCTTCTGCTCTATAGATTTCTGCTCCTGGGTTATCAATCGTTTTTTTCCCGTGATAAAGTAAAAAATAATTATCAATTAAACACATAATTTCCCCCATTTGGATATATTTCAATCCATCATTTTAAGATAAAAAAATCGTTTTTAAATCTTATTTTCATAAATAATTTTTATATCTATAATAGGCATAATTTATGTTTTTTTATAAGTAATATAGGAGTATAGTTCTAAAGTAATTACTTTAAAAATAGAAGGTTTAGATGAAAAAAAGTGTTGAAGAGAATGTATTAGAAAGTTTTTCTAATATGGCTAAAGATGGTAGAAAAAGTGGATTGCCTGCGAAGTTAGACTTTATGCAAAGTGCTACAGGGTTGTTTTTGGCATTGTTTATGATTGGGCATATGATTTTGGTCTCATCTATTTTACTTGGTAAAGATGTCATGTATGCACTCACCAAGTTTTTTGAACTCGACTTTATTTTCGATGGAGGTAACCCAACAGCAGTGGCAGTTGTAATCTCTGTGGTTTTTGCAGTCTTCTTTATACATGCAGTTTTAGCAATGAGAAAATTCCCTATTAACTACAAACAATACAAAATGCTCAAGTCATTTAAAGACCTCTATAACCATCCTGATACTAATCTATGGTTTGTTCAAGCAGTGACAGGGTTTGTTATGTTTTTTGCAGGCTCTGCACATTTAATTATGATGTTGACAAATCCAGGAGATATTGGTCCTTATGCCTCGGCGGATAGAGTATGGAGTGAGCATATGTGGGCAGTTTATTTGGTACTTTTAATTGCTGTTGAGTTTCATGGTTCAATTGGACTGTATAGACTCTCGGTTAAATGGGGCTGGTTTGATGGGCTATTTACAAGAAAACAACTCCAGACATTTAAGAAAATTATGAGTGTGGTATTAGTTGGGCTTGGTCTTCTTACTTTAGCAGCGTATGCCAAAATCGGTATGGAGCATAGTGATCAAGTAGGAGAGAGATACTATCCAAAAACTGAAATAACAAAGGGAGTTAAATAATGAATATTATCTATAGTGATTCATTGATTATTGGTGGTGGGCTAGCAGGGCTAAGAAGTGCTGTCGCCTGTGCAGATAAAGGGCTTGATACCATTGTTTTAAGTCTTGTACCTGTTAAGCGTTCACACTCAGCAGCAGCCCAAGGTGGTATGCAAGCAAGTGTTGGTAACACTAAAATGAGTGAAGGCGATAACGAAGATCTCCACTTTGAAGATACCGTTAAAGGGAGTGATTGGGGCTGTGACCAAGAGGTAGCAAGAATGTTTGTCACGACTGCACCTAAAGCCATTCGTGAATTGGCTGCTTGGGGTGTACCTTGGTCAAGAATCAAGTCTGGTCCTAGAACTGTAGTTATGAACGCAAAAAAAGTGGTCATAGAAGAGAAAGAGGAAGCACATGGGCTCATAAATTCCCGTAACTTTGGAGGGACTAAAAAGTGGAGAACCTGCTACACCTCTGATGCAACAGGACACAGTATGCTTTTTGGCGTTGCCAATGAAGCGATGAGAAGGGATGTGACCATCCATGACAGGAAAGAAGCCATTTCACTCATACATAAAGATAATGTCTGCTGTGGAGCAGTAGTAAGAGACTTAAAAGATGGATCACTTACGGCATATGTAGCCAAAGCAACCATGATTGCAACGGGGGGATTTGGACGTATTTACAGTGTGACTACCAATGCCGTCATCAATGAAGGTATAGCACATGCTATGGCATTAGAGACAGGTAAGGTAGCCCTTGCAAACATGGAAGCAGTACAGTTTCACCCCACGCCAATTGTGCCTTCTGGGATACTTTTAACCGAAGGGTGTAGAGGAGATGGTGGAATCCTAAGAGATAAGAATGGTCACAGATTTATGCCAGATTATGAACCAGAGAAGAAAGAGTTAGCCTCTAGGGATGTGGTTTCAAGAAGAATGGTTGAACATATTCGTAATGGACATGGTGTAGACTCTCCTTATGGGAAGTATGTGTGGCTTGATATCTCTATTTTAGGTCGTGAACATATTGAGAAGAATTTAAGGGATGTTCAAGAGATTGCCATCGCCTTTAATGGTATTGATCCAGCAGATGCTGGAGAAAAAGGTTGGCTTCCAGTACTTCCAGCACAACACTACTCTATGGGAGGAATCAGAACCGATAAAACAGGACAAACTTATCTAAAAGGTCTCTTTTCGGCAGGAGAGTCATCTTGTTGGGATCTTCATGGCTTTAATCGTCTTGGAGGAAACTCGGTAAGTGAGGCTGTGGTCTCTGGGATGATTATTGGTAACTACTTTGCTGACTATGCGAAAGAGGCAATATTGACTATCTCTACAGAGGAAATAGAAAAAGAGCTTCAAAAACAAGATGCTTACTTGGACTCACTTGTTCAAGCAGATGGACCTGAAAACATTATTCATATTAAACGAAAAATGCAAGAGATTATGAATGAAAAAGTAGGGGTGTTTAGAAATGGAGATGACCTACAGAGTGCCTATGAAGAGCTAAAAGAACTTGTTGTAAAAAGTAGAAATATTTCTCTGGAAAATAAATCTCGTGGGAATAACCCTGAGTTAGCTGATGCCTATAAGGTGCAAAAGATGCTTAAACTAGCACTTTGTGTAACTAAAGGCGCTTTATTTAGAACAGAGAGTCGTGGAGCACACTATAGAGAAGACTTCACAGAAAGAGATGATAAAAATTGGCTGAATAGAACACTTACATGGTGGAGAAATGAAGAAGATGTTGAGCCTGATATCACTTATGAAGAGATAGATATTATGCGTATGGAAATGCCTCCAGGTTATCGTGGATATGGGAAGAAAGATATGTCAGTTGATCATGATGACACAGGCAAAAGACTTGCTGATATAGAAAAAATAAAAGAGCAAAATCCTGATGCAGATAGATTTGAATTACAAGAGTTATTGATGCCATTTGAGCTACCCGAGAACTACAAAGAGAAAAACCAAAGAATTGGAGAGAAGTAATGGGAAGAGAATTAACCTTTAAAATACTAAAATATGACCCGCACCAACCAGAGATAAAAGCAACCTTTGAAGAGTTTAAACTTGAAGAGTTGCCTGGTATGACATTATTTATTGCACTAAATAAAATAAAAGAAGAGATAGACAGTTCTTTGGCATTTGATTTTGTATGTAGAGCAGGTATTTGTGGAAGTTGTGGAATGGTTGTCAATGGAAAACCACAACTTGCTTGTCGTGCTTTAACAAAAAATTTTTCAGAAAGTGACACCATTACTATTACGCCTATGCCTGGTTTTGAGCTTATTAAAGATTTAAGTGTAGACACGGGTGTTTGGATGGAAGAGATGACTAAGCGTGTGGAGAGTTGGGTACATACGGATGAAGTAACCGATATCTCTAAAATAGAAAAACCAGTTGAACCAGAACTTGCAGATAAAATTTTTGAACTTGATAGATGTATAGAGTGTGGGCTTTGTGTGACTAGCTGTATGACTAAGCTTATGAGACCAGACTTTATTGGGGCAGTAGGACTCAATAGGGTAGCAAGGTTCTATATGGATCCATATGACAACAGAGATGCAGATGACATGTATGAGCTCGTGGGCGATGACAATGGTGTCTTTGGGTGTATGTCATTGATGGGTTGTGAAGACCATTGTCCAAAAGATATTCCACTACAAGGTAAAATCGCTCATGTAAGACGTGAGTTAGTCAAGGCAGGCAAGAAAAGATAGTCATACAATGTTGCAGTTCGATGCTATAATGATGAAATGAAAGGTTAAGGTAAATACTTTATGAAAATGTATCAACTTATTGAGTGGTTTCAAATACATTTCCCGACAATACATAAAGACCTTTTAGCATGTAAGCATAACTACGATGATAAATTTTTTAATCCATATCATTTAGAATCAGATTGTTGGTCACATACAATGATGGTGTGCAAGATAGCTGAGCTAAGCGAATATGATACAGTTGTTCAGGTTGCGGCATTATTGCATGATATAGGTAAACCAGCATCTAGAGAAATAAATCCTGACAACAATCATGTGCAATTTTCGGGACATGAAGTGCTTTCTGTGACTATGGCAGAGGATGTTTTAAAAAAAATGATAGAAGAAAAGATGATTTCTATGGCAGAAAAGAAAGAAATTATCAAGCTTACAGAACACCATTCTTTTTTATATAAACATAACGAATCTAATAAAATGATGCAATATTTTAATGGAGATAAGAAGTTTGGCAAACACCTTGTCGAGTTAATGAGATGTGATTCTCTTGGTAGATTTTCACCTAGTTTACCTAGTGAGGAATATTTTCAAAAACTCTTTGATATGATTGAAGCTTTTTAGTTATTCAACTATTTTATTTGCTTGGAAAATATTTTTTCTTCTGATATTGAAGTGGAGATTGGAAAAATAACTGACCAATACCACACTCACCCCTGTAGCAACCATAACATTGTAATCAAAAGTAGTTTCAAGTGCAAGGACTACAGCTGTTAACGGAAGTTTCATAACTACTCCCACAAATACTGCGGCACCCACAGCAGCAAAGAAAAAAGGTTCAATAGGTGCATAGGGTATCTGTGTTACCAGTTGTCCATAAGCGTATCCAACCAATGCACCAATACTCATCAATGGTAAAAATATTCCTCCTACCGCATTGGCATAAATGGAAACAGTCGTGCTTATAATGCGTAGTATAATGAGCATAATAATAAACAAAACTGGAATATGGTTTTCATAATTAATTAAATGTATTACCATCTCTTTTCCAGAAAAAGCAGCGTGAGGCTCGATGAGCAAAATAGTTCCAATGGCACTGCCTCCAATTAGTGAAAAAATAAAATTCCGATAAGCATAAAAACTTTTAAAGATTTTAAAGTCGATTAAGTGTAAAAGTTTTTTTTTCATAAAGAGATATAAATAGACAAATGCCGTAATAAAAGGGATAAACAATAATACAGGCACAATATAGTGATAGTCTATCGATTTCCCCAATGAGCTATGAAAAGAGATAGAGTCTAGAAATTTAGCAGCGATATAAAAAGATATAATTGAACCTAAAATAAGATAGCCCACGTATTGTTTTATAAACTGATACGCAATATTTTCAATAGCAAAAACTATCCCTGTGATAGGGGAAACGAAAATGGCAGCAATACCACTGCTGGCNCCCACAGATATCATCATCTTAATAAGCATCGTAGGCAGACTAAAGAGTTTATGAATTTGATAAGCGATCATTGCACCTATANCGGCTGATGGACCCTCTGTTCCCACAGCAAAACCACTGGAAATGGAAAGTGCTGAAGTGATAATTTTAATAAAAAGTGTTTTAACTGTTAAAATCATTCGGTTTTCACTAATTGATTCAGCAATCTCATTGATTCCATACTCTCGAATATACTTATCTTTTGAGACAAAATAATTGACGATAAATATCGCTACTGTTGGTGCAAGATAGAGATACCAAACAGGTAATGTTGGAATAGTTTTAAAAGGATCACCCATAAAAATAGTATGCATGAGCAATTCAATGAGCAATTCATAAACGGTAATAAAAAAACCACTGATGATACCTGTTAACAGTGATGCAATGATGAGTTTACCAAGCATGATTTATCTTCCTCTTATTAATATTATAACGAACTTTATCTATTCTAAGCATGATACTTGTTTAGATAAATAGCTTGTCCAAAATTTAAATCTGAAATGCAATTTTTTTGAGAATGAAAGAAAAAAGTTGTAATTTTTGGATTTGAAGAGGTTAAATGCTAAACTTTCTTCTTTATCCGACCAAAGAAAGGAAGAACATGTTTAAACATTTAACCCAAGAGCAAAGGTATCATATTGAAGCTTACAAAAAAGCAGGCTATGGTAATTCTGAAATAGCTAGAGATCTAGGAGTGCATCCTTCAACGATAGGAAGAGAGTTAAAAAGAAATTCAAGCCCAATACGTCAAAGATACGGTGCAAAGGTAGCCCAAGAGATATCTTCATTAAGAAAGAGTATTAATTCCAAAGCGAACAAGAAGTTCAAAAATGAGCTGGAAGATCTTGTGATCAAGTATATTGAACGAGACTGGTCACCAGAACAGGTATCAGCAACACTTCGTATAAAACATGATCTGTCTCTCTCTTTTGTGAGAATTTACCAGTACATTGAATCAGACAGACAAAATGGTGGAGCCCTGCATACTCACTTAAGGTTCAATGGTAAGAAACGAAGAGCCAAGTATGGTAAGCAGTCTAAAATCAGGATAAAAGACAGAGTCTCCATCTCAGAGAGACCATCAATAGTGGATAAAAAAACAAGAATAGGAGACTTTGAAATAGATACGATTATCGGCAAGGGAAAGCAAGGAGCTATCACTAC
>JGI24023J19991_10002303_pt1 | contig 14000 bp, 17 predicted proteins | sample Cruoilmetagenom1_FD_19991 | JGI IMG/M metagenome (IMG submission 19991) | reverse complement strand
CCCCCCATTTTTAAGGGGGTCCAGCCGTAGAATTCATGCGGCTGTTTTCAGTTTCATGGCGGGGGTTATGCCGCCGATGCCCATGTTGGGTCGCTCGTTGTTGTATGTCCAGAGCCATTCAGTTGCTTGGTCCTGCGCCTCCTCGATGGTTTCAAAGATGTATTGGTCAGCCATTCACCCCGGACTGTGCGGTTGTAACGCTCGATGTAGGCATTCTGCTGGGGCTTGCCGGGCTGGATGTGTTCCAGCCTGACGCCCTGCTTCTCAGCCCATTCCATCAATTTTCCACTGATGTATTCGGGACCATTATCAACGCGAATGGTGTTTGGTTTCCCGCGCCATTCGATGATCTGGTTCAGGCTGCGCACGACGCGTTCGGCTGGCAACGAGAAATCGACTTCAATGCACAGACCTTCGCGATTGAAGTCATCAAGTACGTTTAAAGTCCGGATCGACCGACCGTCTGCCAACTGATCCGCCATAAAATCCATCGACCAGGTGTCGTTTGGCAAGTCTGGGACCGCCAGCGGCTCAGGTTTATCACGCTTAAGACGCTTCTTGGGTTTGATCCGCAGGTTCAGCTCCAGTTCGCAGTAGATCCGGTAAACACGCTTGTGGTTCCAGCCATAGCCTTGGACGTTGCGTAGGTACAAAAAGCATAGGCCAAAGCCCCAGGATCGCTTGTTGGCCGTCAGTCGTTCCAGCCAATCTGCGATCTCTTCGTTCTCATCACTCAGAACCGGACTGTACCGATAGCACGTCTCACTGATCTCAAACGCACGACAGGCTAGCGCAATGCTGACACCGTTCCGTGCGACCGCGTTCATGGCCATCTCTCGCCTCAGAGACGGCCTTAACGCTTTTTTCCAAGCGCCTCCTTCAACAGATCATTCTGCATGCTCATCTCAGCATACATCTTCTTGAGGCGACGGTTCTGTTCAGCCATGTCCTTCATCTCAGCGATCAAGGATGCGTCCATGCCGCCAAACTTGGCCCGCCATTTGTAAAAGCTGGCGCTGCTCATCCCATGCTCCCGGCACAGCTCAGAGACCGGCACACCGCCCTCCGCCTGCTTCAAGATGCCCATAATCTGTGCGTCGCTATATCGTGCTGTCTTCATCGTAAATCTCCTCAGATATCTTGCCGAGAAAATTCTACTTTTGAACACCACTAATTTTAGGGGGGATTACCATCATACTCTTGAAGCGCGACGAATCCATCATTCGGGAGCGGACATCGGCGGCAATGGTTTCCCAAGCACGGGGGGCCAGCAGGATTGAGTGCGGGCCGATTTCACGTAAATCTTCCATCATGGATTCCTGCTCTTCGACCATATTCACAATCACCCGCGCGATAGGTGCTTGAAATATCACGAATTCTTGCTCAATCACCCAAGGCAGCGGCAGCACCGCCACATAATTATCACCCGGGTATTTTGGTTCATATTTCAGGAATTCATAGGCGTGTTAAAGGAACGGACCGCCCTGCATCATCGACAGTTTTGGCCGCCCTGTGGTGCCTGATGTGGCCAAGAATGTTGCCACATCCTCGGGTTGGCAAGAATCCAGCTCATCGTCAAAAAGCTCCGGACTGCGCGCCTCGACCTCCTTGCCGATCCGGTATACTTCTTCGATCGAAATCAGTCGATCACCGTCATATTTGCGCATCCTGCGCGGATCGCAGTAGATCACTTTCGCGACGGTTTTCAACTCGTCAAAAAGCTCAAGGATCTCATCGACTTGTTCCTCATCCTCAACCAAAATGTACTTGGCCTCGGAATAGTTGATCAGATAGCTGATCTCGTCACCAATGAAATCCTGATAGATGCCAAGCGAAATAGCGCCAATCGCATGGGCGCCTATTTTCCCCCATATCCATTCAGGACGGCTTTCGCCCAACAGTCCCAAAACATCACCGCATTTCAGCCCCATCTCGCGCAGGCCCAGCCAGCGAGCGAGCGAGCGGCATAATAATCCGCCCATGTATGTTCGACCCAGATGCCAAAATCTTTTTCCCGCAGCGCGACCTCATCGGGAAAATGCAGCGCGTTATAGCGCACCACTTTGGGCACCGTGTTATGAACGGAAATGTCGCAGTAATCAGTGGTTTTTGCGGCCATCATGCACCCACCTTTTCGGATTTTCATCAATATTGACGATGGCGTGGGTCGCGCCCACAGCACGCAATTTTCCCTTATTGACCTGCTTGGTACCGCCAATGATTTCGATATTTTCCACCGCATCATTCGGGTGAATGCAAAACGCCGTCCTGCCAACCACACTTGCCTCAAGGCCAAGATCGAACAACAATTCCGTGATGCTTGGAACCAGAGAAACAATCCGCGGATCAACCGCTTGAGCATGCTTGTTCCCGATGGCATCGACAAATACGCGATGTTTCAATGGTACGCGCCTCCGAATGTTGCCCAACCTTCTTTACTATACCGACGCATGAGCCAACGATTGCTGTCGCAAATTTTTGCGCTGTTTCAGTATCACTTAGAATCTGCCATATGTTTGCCAAAAAAACCTACAGGCAAGGTACCACTTATGAGAATTGATTTCAAAGACAGTTGCTTTCCGAAAGACGCAATCCTGTACGCGGTGTTTTTCTATGTCCGCTATGGGTATTGCCAAGTTGTTGAAAGCTGATAGCGGCGGAGACGAAAGATCTTCTCCCGCTTTCGTGTTGGCCTGTGTGAAACTTCAATCGCCCGCCACAGCCCGCTAACGCGCGCAGGTCTTCAACATCTGCGGCGCTCAAGGCGAAGCGATGGTACGCCCAAACCGCATTCAGCTGCGGTGAAGCGATAGCGCATCCAATGCAATAAAGTCGCCGGATTTTGTCAGCGCAAGCGGATTTATTTCAATTTCCTCGATGCTTTCATCCGCAACAAATGCCGCCCCAAGGGCGCCAAGGTTTTGCGCAAGCTGGCGCAAATCACCTTGCGGTCCGCCCCTGTATCCCTCGAACAATGGCGCTGTCTCGAGGCCTTGTAAAAGCAAAAGGATTTCGTCTTCACCAAGTGGTAAATAAGCCAGCACGCGGTCAGGGCGCAGCTCAACCTCGACCCCACCGCGACCAATCAGGATAAGCGGGCCAAACACCGCGTCACGTTTGAAACCAATAATCAGCTCTTGGGAAATCGGTGCCATTTCCTGTGCCAAAATACCGTCCAACCGCAAGTTGCCTTTGGCAGCAATCTCCAACATCCGCTGCACTTCTGCTGCCAACTCGCTTTGGGTTTTTATTCCCAGCGCAACGCCGCCGTGCTCGCTTTTGTGCAGCATGTCGGGGCTTTGCAGTTTCACCACCAACGGCGGGGTGAGTTGCGCAAAGGCGCTGGCGGCATCATCGGCAGATTGCAGCAAAACATGTTTTGGAAATTGCAGGCCGCAGTTGTCGGAAATAAGGCGCTGCGCCATGACTTCTGAACGCGCATCACAGGTTTTAGGTGACGGCAATGGCAGCGGCCAATCCGTGTTTACCAACGCCTTGGCTTTGACCTGACCGTCGGTCACCTTGCGTAAGATTTTCATTGCCCGCACCGCTTCGGGAATATCAGGAAACACCGGCAAGCCCTGACTTTCCAGATCTGCCACCACCTGTTGCGGGGCGCCGACCCAAACCACCATAACCTGTTTTCCGGCCTTGGAAAAAGCCGCGACAAGGCTGTCTGACAAATCCTTGGAAATACTGGCCATCAGGCCGATGAAAATGATGAAACTGTCATGGTCCGGTGCCGTGCCAAGGGCGTTTAGAACCCTGCCAAAGACGCTTGGATCACCCGCAATGCCGCCGGTCACATCCAACGGATTATTGGCCGCAACAAACCCCGGCAATTCCGCATCCACCCGCGCGCGGGTTTCGGTATCAAAGGCGGGCACAGCAAAACCTGCCTCGTCCAGTTCATCGGCCAGCAACACGCCAGCGCCGCCTGAAACGCTGACCACGCCAACATTGCGACCCGTCGCGGCTGGCTGCATCAACATCAGACGGGCCGCCGATGTCATGTCGGACAAGGAATTCACCCGCACAATTCCGATCTGGTCAAACAGCGCCTGATAACGGGTATCTTCGCCCGCCAAAGCGCCGGTGTGCGATGCGGCTGCGGCGGCCCCGCTTTCAGATCGGCCAGCCTTGATTAACAATATCGGCTTTCCCGCCGCCGCTGCGACCAAAGCCGCCTCGCGAAAGGCCGCGCCGTCTTTGATATCTTCGACGTAGCACCCGATCACCTGCGTATCGGGATCCTGCGCCAAGTGATAAATTGCATCCGAAACGGTGATCCCAGCTTCGTTTCCGGTGGCCACCCATGACGACACACCAATCCCGCGCTGCAACACCATATCCAGCCAATAAGCCCCCAGAGCGCCGCTTTGAGTCACAAAACCAAAGCCGCCCTCGATCATTTCATTCTGTTCCATTGCGGTGGTGAACGAGGCCACCATGCGATTTTTAATATTGATCGCGCCCAAACAATTTGGTCCCAGTAATACGGCCCCGCCATCATCACACATTTTTTGCAAACGCTCTTGGGCGATACCCCCCTCGGCGGAAAATTCGCCATATCCGGATGAAAAGATCACAAAGGATTTAACGCCGGCCACCAGCCCATCAGCGACCATATCTTCGACCATTTTTGCGGGCGCGGCGATAATGGCCAGATCAATCGGCTGACCGATCGCTGACATGGCGGGATAGGCGGTTAAGCCTTGAATCTCGTCCTTGTTCGGGTTGACCGGATAAATGATGCCTTTGAACCCCAGCTTTTTCATATAATCAATTGGGCGCCCGCCAATTTTAAGCGGGTTATCAGACGCGCCAACAACCGCAATCGAGGCAGGGTTCAGCAGGACATCGAGGTTCTTGAAAGTATGGGTCATAATCTGGCCGTTCCATCTATTACGCGCGCGCCTGTCTGGGTTTCGACCCAGACGAAAACGGTGTTGTTTTCTTTATGTTCAACCTTGGCGGTCAAAACGTCATCAATCCGCACCGGTTTGGTAAACCGGATATCGACGACAGCAGCTCCGCAACGGGTGGCACCAAATTCGGCCCGCAACACCTGCCAGATCAGCGCAAGCGACATCGTGCCGTGCGCAATAACACCGCCCATCGGGGATTTTGCAGCAAAAACCGGATCGACATGGATGGGGTTAAAATCATTGGTGATCGTCGCGTATTGTCCAATCACATCTGCCGTAATAGTTAGCGGTTTGCCGCAAACTGTATTCTCGGGGGTCAAGCTGCCCATATCAACCTCATCGTACCTGTGAAAAGAAGAGTGCCATTTTCATCATGGCTTTCGGTTTCCAGATCAATCCAACGCCGCCCTTTGCGCAGTTCTTTTGAACGGCATGTCACATCGGTGGTGACGGTCTGGCCCAGTTTGGGAAGGCGCGTGATTTCAAAGGCCTGGCTTGCATGAACATTGCCGGGCGGGCGCGGGGCGATCAATGCCGTGTAGGCGTTCATCACCAAAACAGCCGTCATGCCTTCGGGCATATCAGGCGCGCAATCCGCGTCGTCGGGAAACAGCGCCGTCCAGTTTTCAAACATGGTATCATCCAGCGTCACGTCAGCCTTGCCAAAGGAAACGCCGGGTTGGAAATCCTCGAATGTTATCATTTTGCGCCACTCCGTTTTGCCTGAGGCATCTTGAAACCGTCATTGCCACGCGCCTCGAATATGATTTCGACAGGATCACCAATTTGTGCATCAAGCCGGTCATCCCCAACGATATTCAGCATCAGGCGAACCCCTTCGCTGACATCCACCAGCGCCAAAACATAGGGCGAATAATCCTTGAATGCTTTGGTCGGGCCGCGCTGAACAATCGAAAAACTGGCGATTACGCCTTGCCGATTGCTGTCACGCCAAACCAGATCAGGCGATTGGCAATGCCCGCAAAAACTGCGCGGAACGGCCTGCACTTTGTTACAAGCAGTGCAATGTTGCAGTGCCAGCCGATCATCGCGCGCAGCGTCCCAGTAGGGTTGCGTGTCGTGGTTGGGGCGGGGGATTGGTAGTTCCATTGGTTTACTCCTGACCCAAAACAAGGCTGCAATGGGCCGACAAAATTCCGCCATCCCCATGCACAAACACCAGACCGGCATCATCGACTTGTCGCTTGTCGGCTTCGCCGCGCAACTGGTGCGCAGCCTCGACAATATGAAATGCGCCACCGGCCGCGCCGGAATGCCCGTAACTCATCAAACCGCCGTGGGTGTTGGTGGGCAGCTTGCCACCCAGCGATAAATCACCGGCCAAAGCCGCCTTGCCGGCTGCACCTTTTTCAAAGAAACCGATTGATTCCAACTCAACCATCAGTGTGATGGTGAAGCTGTCATAGATTTCGGCAACATCAATATCGGCCGCCGTCACACCCGCCTGCGCAAAGGCCAACGCCGAAGAGGTTTTACAGCCAAATTCGGTTAACGAGGGGGCCGCCATGATGTGTTCATGGGTGTGGCCCTGACCGCTGCCCAGAACCCGCACAGGTTTGCGCGTATCCGCCGCCGCATCTGCCGCGCTGACGATGATCGCGGCCCCGCCATCGGAAATCAGGCAGCAATCCAGCAGCCGCAGGGGCGAGGCGATGATCCGGCTGTTTGAAACATCCTCAATGCTTAGCGGATCGGTTTTATAGGCCTTGGGATGCAGGGCGGCATGTTGGCGTGCGGCGACCGAAATACCCGACAGCTCATCACGGCTGATGCCATATTCTTGCAGGTATTTCTGCGCGACCAAAGCATAAGAGGCAGGCACCGACATGCCGTAGGGCTGTTCAAATTCGGGGTGCCCGACACTGGCCAATGCGGCCACCGCCCCGTCGCGGGTCATGCCACTAAGCCGGTTGTCGCCGGTCACACATAAAACGTGGCGACATGCCCCCGATTCCACCAGCGCAACAGCGTTTGCCAGCATGATACAGGCCGTGGCCCCGCCAGCCTGAATGGCCGTGTTAAAGGTAGGGCTGATGCCGAAATATTCACAGAAAACCGAGCTGAGCATCAGGTGCGGCAGGGTCATGGAATAACCGCACAAAACGCCGTCAATATCAGAGGCCTTTAACCCGGCATCGCGTAACGCAGCATTGGCCGCCTCGGCGTGCAGGCCCATCGCGGTTGAACCCGCCAACTCGCCCATGGCTGTGTCGGCAACGCCGGTAATACGCGCGGTATGCTGTTTGCGCGCGCTCACGATTTTTTCTCGTCTTTGGTCAAGCGGTCCCAGTCAAATTCCAGTGGTTTTTTATCCAAAAACCGCTCAATGGCCGCCTTGTGGTAATCCGATGTCATGCACAGCGCTTGGGCCATAGATTCCATATCCGAAAGGGCGCGGTAATCATTGTCAAAAGACTGGTTCAACATGGTTTTTGCCATGCCCGTGGCCAGCCGNGACGATGTTTCAAACCGTGCCGCCATTTTCAAAGCCGCATCCAGCAAATCCTCGGGGTCATGNATTTCAAGNACAATCCCCAGATCCTTGGCCTCGTCTGCACCAAAGGAGCGCGCGGTCATCACCANTTCTTTGGCGCGGGTTAGGCCGACGATGCGGGGCAGCAGGAAAAACCCTGCAAGATCAGGCACAAGGCCGATGCGCCCGAACACCGCACAAAACCGCGCACGGGTCGAGGCCAACACAAAATCAGCCGCCAGCGCAAAGTTCAAACCGGCCCCGTAGGCAGGCCCGTCAACAGCTGCGATGACCGGCATTTCAAGATTGAAAAGTTCCGAAAACCATGTGTGCAATAGCGATACCCGCTCGCGGTTCACCTCTGCTGGCCGCTCTTCTTCAGACAACGCCTTTAGATCACCGCCGGCACAAAATGCGCCGCCACTTCCAGTCAGCACAAGGGCGCGCAAATCGCGGTTTGCCCTGATTTCCGGCATCAATGCCGCAAGCTCTGTGCGCATCGGAATATCCAGCGAATGGCGCACCTCTGGTCGGGTAAATGTGAGGATACCCGTGCGGCCACGTATTTCGTAAGTCAGGGTTTCGAATGTTTTAAGCATGGTAAACCTCGCGATATTATTTCAGGTCGGATTTCTACAGTTTCAAGTCACGGGCGATCATGTTGCGCTGCACTTCCGAAGTGCCTTCGCCGATCACATAAACCAGAGCATCGCGGTGAATGCGCCCGACCGGATAATCACGCATGATACCGGCACCGCCAAGAATACGGATCGCCTGTTCCGAGGCGCTCACGGCAACTTCGGAGGCAAACAGTTTCACTTTTGCGGCCATCGGCGTGGTCAGTTTGCCCTGATCAACCAGCCACGCGCCGTGATAAACAAGCCAGCGGGCGGCCTCGATGTCGGTGGCGATATCGGCCAGCTTGTGAGCGATTGCCTGATATTCGCCCAACCTTTTACCGGCAATCATCCGCTCGCGCGCATATTCAATCGCGGCGTCATGTGCGGCGCGCGCCATGCCAATGCAATTTGCAGCCACACCGACACGGTTTTCCGACAGGGACTCCATGATGATCGGATAGGTGCCCGTTTCATGGCCCAGCAGCGCTTCGTCGGGCAATTCCAGCCCGTCAATGTGGATCAATCCGGTTTCCGATGCGCGAATGCCTTCTTTTTCCAGCCGGTGAATAACCACAGCAGGATTCGGCAAATCAACGATGAACAGGCTGATCGCGTGTGGTTTTAATTCAGGCGATGTGCGGGCCGCCAGCAGCATAAAATCGGCAAAGGGCGAATTGGTGATATAGGTTTTCGCGCCGGAAATCCGCCAGCCGCCGTCGATTTTTTCGGCCTTGGTTGTCAGCGCACGAATGTTGGAACCACCGCCCGGTTCGGACAGGCCAAACGCGCTAACTTTTGTGCCGGCAAACGCTGGGCCAAGGTATTTGTCCTTTTGCGCCTGGGTGCCAGCCTTCCAGATTGGCCAAATGCCCAGATGGGTGTGGGCAGACCACGTCGAGGCAAATGCCTGGCTGGCATAGCTCAACTCCTCGCGCACGATACAGTCGGAAATTTTATCCATATCAGAACCACCATCAGCCGCAGGATAGCGCACCCCGAGAAGCCCCAAATCACCCCATTTGCGAAACATGTCGCGTGGAAATGTTTCTGTATCATCATGATGTTTGGCGATCGGGGTGATTTCAGCGGCGGCGAAACGGCGAACTGTTTCGCGCACCTGCTCTTGCTCTTGTGTGAAGGTGAAGTCCATTGGTCGCTCCCATTAGATTATTTATCACGAATACTATTCTGTATTAGAAATAACGCAACCGCGTTCTCCCCATGCAATGATCTTTTTTGAATTGCTACGGATTTTTATGCCCGCTGCGACTCTGGGCGAGGATCAGGCCCGACAGGATAATGCAAAAAGCGATTATCTTTTGGAGGGTGATTTCATCCCCGAGAAAAGTAACGCCAAGGCCGGTGGCACAAACCGGAATGCCATAACCGCTGATTGAAAAGAACACAGGACCACGGCGCATAATTGTCTGCGTGCGTATTGTCTGACCGATTCCAGAAAGCACTACCCCCATAAATATTACCGAAATCAGCGGCAAAAGCCCGATGACAGACCCGCCATGTTCAGCAATCAATTGCGCAGATTTCGCCATCAACCCCTGCAGCCCAAACGGCGCAACAAGTAACCCGCCTATAAATAGTGCCGTAGCGGTGGTTTGAAGCGGCGGGATTGTCGGCATCCGGCGCAGGATTATTGAATTGGCCGCCAAGAATAAACACGACAGCAACAGTGCCATTTGGGCCAGAAATTCAGTGCCAACCCCGCTTATGCCTTCCGGGCCAACCAATAGAACCAGCCCGACAAAGCCGATCAAAAAGCCCAGCCATTTACGTGGCGATATGTTGTCCCCTAAAAACAATTTTGACAATATCAGCACAAACAGAGGGATCAGCGACATGAAAATCGCCGCAAGGCTGCTGGACAAATACTGCTGCGCCCACGCGATGGAAATGAACGGCAAGCCATAGCCGACCACTCCCATTGACACCAGCCAGAGCCAGTCTGTCCGCCCTAAACGCCTGTATTGTCGTGTGGCGATAATCGGCGGCACCAGAACAATCGCCCCCAGCAGCATGCGCGCTGTAACAACCTGCGCTGGCGTGTATCCCCGCAGCGCAATGCTGGTGAAAAAGAACGCTGACCCCCACAACATAGTGACTGAAAAAAGCACAATATAGGCTTTTGCATCCGGGGGATCATAGCTTTGTGGTTGCGGGCGGGACAAAATATTAACTTTCGTTACGAAAATAATTGACTGATCAATCATTCTTGTATCTGAATTGTATTCGTAGTAAAGATTGTAATTGAGAAGATGAGCGCTGGCTTCTTCAGTTCGAGACGCACTAGGGGGGGGATATGGTTAGAATATTTAATTGGCTTGCGAGCGCCTCTGGGCTCCTTGGTGGTATCGCCGTGGTTTCGATGATGGTCCTTATTAATCTGGATGTTATTGGGGCAAATCTGTTTCAAAAACCGATAAAAGGGACGATGGAGCTTGTCTCCACTTATATGATGGTTGGTGTTTCATTTCTGCCTTTGATGAAGGTCGAGCATGACAATGGCCATATCGGCGTTGACCTGTTGATGCGCTTTTTAGGGCCATCGACGCGTTTGCGCCTGATTGCCGTTTCTGGTCTGATCACAGCATTGTTCTTTTTTGCTCTGGCCTATTCGGGCTGGAATATCGCCGTTAAAAAATTCAACGTCGGGGAATATGCAATGGGCGCACGGTTTCTGCCGGTTTGGCCCGCGCGATTTATGGTTCCGTTGGGCGCCGGCGCTATGGCGTTGTTTGTGCTATATAAATCATGGCGCTTGATGCTGCTTGATCCAAGCTTTGCCCCCGAAGATGCCTTGCCGGAGACAAATGATGACTGATCTTTCTATCGGCGGGATGAGCATCCTCGTTGCCTTTTTTATGATCCTGATTCGGGTGCCGGTTGGTGCCGCGCTTGGGGTGTCTGCGTTTGGTGGCATCTATCTTGTCATGGGCTGGCGGCCGGCATGGGGCGTTTTGGCCTCGGTGCCGTTTGATTTTGCGTCACATTGGACCCTCAGCTCAATTCCGATGTTTTTGTTGATGGGNTATATTGCCTATTACACCAAGCTAAGTGACGGGTTGTTCAAAGCGGCCAGTGCGTGGTTGCGCTGGATGCCGGGCGGGCTGGCGGCAGCCTCGGTTGGGGCAAGTGCTGGATTTTCGGCCGTGACCGGATCCAGTCTGGCCTGTTCGGCTGCGATGGGCCGGATTGTGGTGCCGCAAATGCTTGAAAAAGGCTATGACAAGGGGCTGGCCACCGGTGTGGTTGCTGCCTCGGGCACGATCGGATCAATGATACCGCCCAGCATTATCCTGCTTATTTTCGGCATATTTGCCGAAGTTCCGATCGGCCAGTTGTTCGTTGCCGGCGTTGTTCCGGGGATGTTGACGGCCCTGATGTTTATCGCGATGATCGTTATCCGCGTCAGCCTGAAACCGTCATTGGCCCCAAAAGAGGACATCAAGGAGAGCTGGGGCGACCGGTTTGCCACATTGATTGACACCTGGCCGACACTGGTGCTGATTCTAGGGGTTTTTGGCGGGCTGTTTGGCGGGTTCTTTTCCCCCACCGAAGCCGGTGCAGTGGGCGCGGCGCTGGCCTTGATACTGGCCACAGTTCAACGCACCCTGACATGGGAAACCTTTCGCTTGGCGCTAAAAGAAACGGTTCAAACCACCGCTTCGGTTTTCATTGTCGCCATCGGTGCCGCCCTGTTAACCCGCCTGATGGCGCTGACGGGTGTGGCCGAATTTCTGTCGTCATTCGCGGCGGCAGCCAATGTCGGGCCGCTGATGCTTATTTTTGGGCTGTCCATTGTGTATTTGCTGCTTGGCATGTTTCTGGACCCGATCGGCATTATGCTTTTGACCTTGCCGATTTTCCTGCCAATCGCCGAAGATCTGGGCATTAACCTGATCTGGTTCGGGATCATTATAACCAAACTGCTGGAAATGGGGCTGATAACGCCACCGGTGGGCCTGAATGTTTATGTGATCAAGGGGATTGTCGGCAATGCCGTTTCGCTTGAACGTATCTTCAAAGGCGTTAGCTGGTTTTTGCTCGCCGACCTTTTCACTTTGACGCTGCTAATAGCATTCCCGTTTATCACGCTCTACCTGCCGGGTTTGATGGATTGACCCCGGCACTCATAATAATAACAATCCAACGGAGGAAACTATGACTTACCAATCCAAAACCCTGATCGCGCTGGCATCTGCCGCGTTTCTTGCGACATCTCTTGCTGCAACGGCAAAAGAAGTAACATTTGCGGCTTGGTTGCCGCCAAAACACCCAACAGTCGTTGGCGGTGCCGAGGTATTCACCAAAGGCGTTACCGCCGACAGCAACGGCGAAATGACCTTTAAGCTAATCACCGGCGGCGCGTTGCTGGGGGCCAAAGATACCGTTAACGGTCTGGCTGATGGTCTGGCGGCAATGGGTCAGGTCGCGTTTAGCTATTATCCGGCTGAATTTCCGCACAGCACCTTGGCCGGCGAGATGGCCATTCTGGGCAGCAACCCGCTGGCCATTGCTGCCGCAACCACCGAATTTTCGCTGCTTGCCTGCGCCCCTTGTCAGGCAGAATACAAAGCCGCCGGCGTCGTATCGCTGGGCAATGCAAGCACAGGTGCCTACGAGTTGGTCACGGTTAAACCGGTCGTAAGTGCCGATGATATCAAAGGCATGAAAATTCGCGCGCCCGGTTTGTTGTGGGAACGCTGGCTGGAATCTGTCGGTGCGGTTCCGGTATCGGTGCCATCCAGTGAAATGTATGAAAGCATTTCGCGCGGCCAACTTGACGGCACGATGACGCCGCTGGGGTCGCTGAAATCAATGTCACTTTGGGATGAAACAAAATATGTCACCCAGATCGGGCTGGGTTCGTTTCGCTCGTGGGGCGTGTTGGGTGTAAGTGAACTGCACTGGGCAGAATTAAGCGACGATATGCGTCGGATTTACCTGAACAATGCGGCGGCCGGAATTTTGGGAACCTCCAAGGCCTATATGGCAAAAGATACCGTTGCGCGGGGCGAATCTGCGGATAAAGGTGTTGAAATCCTGCAGCCTGGTGACACTCTTTTGGCGGCAACGGATGCATTCCTTCAAGCTGATCGCGCTACAATCATCGCGAACGCAAAATCCGCGATGGGGATTGCAGAGCCTGAACCATTTATGGATTCATACGCAGCACTGATCATCAAATGGGAAGAAAAATATGCTGGCCTGTCGGTCGATGATGACTTCGACAAGATGGTAAATATGCTGACAGAAGAAGTTTATAACAAGTTGGATGCGGCCACCTACGGCCAATAAACCGGCCTCATTAAACTGCAAAACGCGCCGGTCATTCCGGCGCGTTTTTTGTTGTTCAGGATTTGGGGAAAATTCCCATTTGTTTGGCAATCACCTGAAGCATAACCTCATTGGCGCCGCCCCCAACAGCGGTCTGGCGCGCCTCGCGATGTACGCGCGATATAAAGATGTCGTCCATCATGGCCTGCCCTCCCCAAAACTGAGTAAGCTCCATCGGGATTTCCATCGACATCCGGCCAATCGTATATTTCGCCATCGAGGCCAGTTTGGTCACATCCTGCCCCGCCAGATGCACCTCTAGCGCACGATAAAGCAGGGACCGGACGCCTTCGATCCGGGTTTGCATCTCGGCGATTTTGAAATAGATCGCCTGATTGTCCAAAAGCGGTTTGCCAAAAGCGATCCGCTGGCGCAGATACTCCACCGTTTCTGAAATCGCAATGTCCAGCATCTTCCACGAGCGAGCAACGACGAACAGGCGTTCTTCCTGAAACTGCTCCATCTGGTAGATAAACCCGCGCCCCTCTTCGCCAATACGGTTGGCCTGTGGAATGCGCACATCATCAAAAAACAGCAGTGCCGTATCGGAGGATTTATAGCCAACTTTTTCAAGTTTTTTACCAACACTGACCCCCGGTGTATCCA
>JGI24023J19991_10002299_pt1 | contig 14014 bp, 15 predicted proteins | sample Cruoilmetagenom1_FD_19991 | JGI IMG/M metagenome (IMG submission 19991) | reverse complement strand
GATCGAGCTGACAGGAGAAGAACATGGCGCTCATCTCCCGCTGCAACACGAAATGCATATGGTAGCCGCACCAGCGGCCGGCGACGATGGCCATCAGTTCGGAATCGCTGTGCCTGTTGAAGGTCCAGTCATTGGCGCTGACCAGTTCCTCCAGCACGTCTAGCGGATTGACTGATAGGTCGAGATGTCGGCTAGCAACATTCGCCATGATACACGCATCTCCCCTCAGAACGCAGGAGTCGAAGGGAACGCCCGTACCTAGCGCAATCCTTCCTACCCCGACATATGGCGTGTTACGAACAACCACCCACCAAATCTAGGGTGCCAAATTCGATTCGGCGTTGCAATAGGGGATTAATAGCACGTGCCCATTCGATCCACAGGCCGATACGCGCCCTAATTCAGGTTGGATCAGTTGCCACCTTTGGCGGCGGTACCGCGTTTGCGGGCCGGCTTGGCACGCATCGCTGACAGTTCCGCTTCCAGCGCCGCCAGCCGCTCGCCCAACGTCTCCTGCTCCGCGCGTGCTTTAGCGGCCATGGCCTTGACCGCATCAAACTCCTCGCGGGTAACCAAATCCATGCGCGAAAGGATCCGCTCGAACTGATCGCGCAGGCGCGCCTCGATCTCGCCGCGCATTCCGGCGGCAACGCCAAGCGCCCCGGTAGTCACCCGGGCAAGGTCGTCGAGCAGGCGGTTTTGTGTTTGCATTGTCTTCCCGTCCTAACAATGGCGCCAGCGAGTCAGTATCGCGCAGCCACCCGCGCACGGCAATACAGCCGACCCTTGCCGCGCCAGGAGCAGGTCTTTAATAACGGAGACGTCTAACGCCAGCCCTTTTCCCGACCAGGCGGTCGAACGTGCAGAACCGCTTCGCACAGCCGGAGGCCTAACCGATGCTCGCCGCCTTGACCTTTCCGTCCTTCGATCCGATTGCCATATCCATCGGGCCGTTCGCCATCCGCTGGTATGCGCTGGCGTATATCGCCGGCATTCTCATAGCCTGGCGCTATTGCCGGCGGCTGGCCGCACGGCCACCGGAGCAGTTGAAAGCACAGGCGGTCGATGATTTCCTGTTCTGGGCCACCATCGGCATCGTCATCGGCGGCCGTCTTGGCTACGTGCTGTTCTATAAACCCGGATTCTATCTAGCCAATCCGCTGGAGATCGTCTTTATCTGGCGTGGCGGCATGAGCTATCACGGCGGCATGCTGGGTGTGGCGGCAGCGATCTTGCTCTTCGCCCGCAGCCAGAAAGTTCACTTCACTGTCCTCTCCGATATTGTCGCCGCGGCAGCACCTATCGGTCTGTTCCTCGGGCGCATCGCCAATTTCGTCAACGGCGAGCTCTTCGGTCGCCCGGCAGAGGTGCCCTGGGCCATGGCTTTTCCGATGGGCGGCCCGGTTCTGCGTCATCCGAGTCAGCTCTACGAGGCCGGGCTCGAGGGCATCGCTCTCTTCATTGTTCTCTATATCATGGTGCGCCGGGGCGCATTGCGGACGGGCGGCCTGCTGACCGGCGCCTTTCTCAGTGGCTATGCGGTCGCGCGCCTCGTCGCCGAGATGTTCCGCGAGCCGGACCTGCATCTCGGTTATCTGGTGGGCGGCGTGACCATGGGTCAGATCCTCTCAATTCCCATGCTGCTCGTCGGGATCGGCTTCATTGTCTGGGCCCGGCGCGCCCAGCGATAAGCGCGGCGTCCCGACCGCACTGGGTGCGCGTCTGGCCGCCCGCATCGCCCGGTTCGGGCCGATCACCATGGCCGACTACATGGCCGAGGCGCTCACCCACCCGCGCCACGGCTATTACATGCATGGCGATCCCCTCGGCACCGGCGGCGATTTCATCACCGCGCCCGAGGTCAGCCAGATGTTCGGCGAACTGATCGGCCTGTGGTGCGCCGAGGTCTGGCAGCGCCTGGGCGCACCCGACCCGGTTCTGCTCGTCGAGCTAGGCCCCGGCCGCGGCACCCTCATGGCTGATGCTCTGCGCGCCGCCCGCACTCTCCCCGATTTCCACCATGCGATACGCCCGCACATAGTGGAGGTCAGCCCCGCCTTGCGCCGGCGCCAGGCCGACACCTTGCGCAGCCACACCGACAATCCGGTGCCCGTCTGGCACGATAGCCTCGCCGAGGTGCCGGAGGGACCGATACTCCTTGTCGCCAACGAGTTCTTCGACGCCCTGCCGATCCGCCAGTTTGCCCGAACGACCGCTGGCTGGTGCGAACGGTTGGTAGCCCTCGGCGCCGATAACCGTTCCCTGATCCTCACTCTAAGCCCACCCAGCCCCCAGGCCGAGATACTACTGCCACCTGCCCTACGTGCCGCGCCGCCCGGGGCGATCGCCGAGGTCTCGCCCGCGGCCATCGGCGTAGCCGCCGAGATTGGCCGCCGCCTAGTCACTCGCGGCGGCGCGGCGCTGATCATCGACTATGGCGACACCCGTCCGCCAGGTGAGCCGACCCTGCAGGCGGTACGCGACCACGCCCGCCACGACATGCTCGCCGAGCCGGGTTCCGCCGATCTGACCGCCCATGTAGATTTTGCCGCCCTCGCCCGTGCCGCCAGCGACGCCGGCGCCACTAGCCATGGTCCGGTAACTCAAGGCATCTTCCTCCGTGCGTTGGGCCTTGACGCGCGGGCGGAAACCCTGCGCCGAAGCGCCTCGCCGGCCCAGATCACGGAAATCGATGCCGCCGTGCACCGTCTCACCGACCCGGCCGAAATGGGCGCTCTGTTCAAGGTCCTGGCTTTGAGCCGCCCGGATCTGGGTGCCTTGCCCGGTTTCCCGTACCATCCTGACTAGGCTAAGCTCCACCGCCGCGCAACCGGAGACTGCCCCGAGATGCTAACCATTGGACCGCTGAACGACCTGCCGGGAATCCGCCACGCCTTCTTCGAGCGGACCGGCGGGGTCAGCGAGGGGTTGTACACGTCGCTCAACTGCGGCTTCGGCTCTGGCGACGAAGCGGACCGGGTGGCGGAAAATCGTGCCCGCGCGCTCGCGCAGTTGGAGATGGAAAGCGGCAGCCTGGTCACCGCCTATCAAGTCCATTCCAACCGCGTCGCCGTGGTTGAGAGCCCCTGGCCGCGCGAGGCGGCCCCGAAGGTGGATGCGCTGGTCACGCGCACACCAGGGTTGGCATTGGGCATCCTCACCGCCGACTGCGCCCCGGTTCTGCTGGCCGATGCCAAGGCGGGCGTGGTCGGCGCCGCCCATGCCGGCTGGCGCGGCGCCCTGGACGGTGTTCTGGATGCGGTGGTCACAGCCATGATCGATCTGGGCGCCGCGCCCGAATGTATCGTCGCCGGCGTTGGCCCGGCGATCGGCCAGCGCTCCTACGAGGTCGGGCTAGAATTCCCGCAGCCATTCCTGGCGCAAACGGACGCCAACCAGGATTTTTTTTGCCCGTCGCCTCGTGAGGGCCATTTCATGTTCGACCTCAAAGGCTATGTGGCGCGGCGTCTGGCTGGTGCCGGGGTCAACAACGTGCAGGTGCTGCCCTGCGATACCTGCGCCGAGGACGCCCGGTTCTTTAGCTACCGCCGCTCCTGCCAGCGCGGTGAAGCGGACTACGGCCGTGGCCTGTCCGTGATTTGTCTCGAGTCTTGACGGCCGGATCGGCGCATGGCCCTGCATTTCACGCGTGAGGCATTTGCCGGACGGCTGGCACGGACCTGCGCCGCGATGGCCTCAGCAGGCTTGGATGGCCTGCTGCTCTTCCGTCAGGAGAGCATGTATTACCTCACCGGGTATGACACCTTCGGCTACGTTTTCTTTCAGTGCCTCTATCTAGGCGCCGACGGGCGCATGACCTTGCTGACGCGGGCACCGGATTTGCGCCAGGCGCAGCAGACCTCGGTGATCGAGGATATCCGCATTTGGGTCGACAGCCCCGAGACGCGGCCCGCCGAGGCGCTGCGCGACATCCTTGCCGAGCACGGACATCGGGGCGGGCGCCTGGGTGTCGAATATGAAGCCTACGGGCTTACAGCGCGCTCCGGCCAACGTCTCGACGCGGCGCTGGCTGGTTTTTGCACCCTGGTCGATGCTTCGGAGCTAGTCAGCCGGCTGCGTGTGGTGAAAAGCCCGGCAGAGCAGGCTTATGTGCGCCGTGCGGCGATCCTGGCGGACGAGGCGCTGGCCGAGGCACAGCGACTGGCGCGGCCCGGTGCTTTCGAAGGCGATATCCTGGCCGCCATGCACAGCGCCATCTTCAAAGGCGGCGGCGACTATCCGGGCAACGAGTTCATCATCGGCTCCGGCCCGGCGGCTTTGCTCTGCCGTTATTATTCCGGCCGTCGGCATCTTGACGCGGAGGACCAGCTCACCCTGGAGTGGGCCGGGGTCGATCGCCATTACCACGCCGCCATGATGCGTACCATCCGCATCGGCCGGCCGCCGCCGCGTCAAATCGAGATGCACCGAATCGCCGAGGCCGCGCTGCACGCCGTCGAGGCGAAGTTGGCCCCGGGGCGCACTTTCGGCGAGGCGTACGCGGCGCATGCCCAAACCCTGGATGCAGCCGGCTATCAGGCGCATCGGTTGAATGCCTGCGGCTATTCGTTGGGTACGACCTTCGCGCCGAATTGGATGGACTGGCCCATGCTCTATGCCAACAATCCGGTCGTGATCGCACCGGGCATGGTCATTTTCGTCCATATCATCATTTTCGACAGCGAGCGGAACCTGGCCATGACCCTGGGCCGCACCAGCCTGGTGGGCGCGACCGGCGCCGAGCCGCTCTCGCAAGCACCCCTCGATCTATTCGTGGTGTAGCCGACCATGCCCTACCTGGCGATGATCGCAATTTTTGTTTTCCTCGGCCTCCTCGCCGGTTGCGTGTTCCTGTGACCCGAAACATCCAACGCCTAACCTTGGCCTTGCTGTTGACCGGCGCCACGCTGGCCGCTTGCGGCCAAGTACCGCAGCCTTTCCAGCCGGAGGAGAAGTCCGGCAACGCGCTTTTGGAGCTGCGGGACCGGGCCGGGATCGTCGTTCAGCCTGTGACAAGTGAAGCCCCGGCCAGCGGCACGGCCCTGGCAGAGGCGATGGCGAAACGCCTGCGCGACCTCGATATTCCGGCGACGACCAGCGGTGGCAATCGGGGTAGTCAGCGCCTGGCCGGCCGCGCGGCAGTGCGGCCCGTGCCCGGGGGCCGGGAAGAGATTCTTCTGTATTGGGAATTGCGCGACCCGGACGACCGGCGCGCCGGGTTCCACACCCAGCGCCACGAGCAGGCCGCCGGCGCCTGGGCCGCCAGCACCCCGGCGTTGCTCGCCGAGTTGGCCGAGGCAGCGGCGCCCGCGCTCGCCGCCATGGCCCAAGACCCGCTGGTCAAGGCTGCGGCAATTCCCGGATTTCCAGACGCCCGCCTGGTGATTCTGCCCCTCAGCGGCGCCCCGGGGGATGCCGCCAAAAGCCTGCCCCGCGCCCTGCAGGCCGAGCTCGCGGCGGCCAAGTTGCCGGTGGCTGACCGAATCGGCGACGGCGATCTCTTGATCCTGGGCGATGTGGCCGTCGGGCCGGCCGAGGCCGGCTTGCAGACCGTCTCGATCCGCTGGTCCCTGGTCAGCGCCGGTGATGACCGGGAGCTCGGTGAGATCGCGCAACAGAACCTGGTTCCGGCCGGCAGCCTGGACGGCCCCTGGGGCCCAGTGGCGGCGGAGGTCGCGCGTGCCGCCGCCAGCGGCCTGGCCGACTTACTCGGAGCCGCGGGAAAGCTTTAAGGAACCGCTGCCAAGGGCGTTTACAGGGGCTGGACTCGTTGTTAAGTTCCGCCCGCTCGGCGACGGCCCCCAAAGGCCGCCCAGGCAGCGCGCGGATCGGGCGGACAAGCGGTATGAAAATCCTCACCGGCAATAGCAATCGGCCCTTGGCCGAGGCGATTTCCGCTTATTTGAATCTGCCGCTGACCAAGGCCAGCGTGCGTCGCTTCTCCGATATGGAGATATTTGTCGAGATCGACGAGAACGTGCGCGGCCAGGATGTCTTCGTCATTCAGTCCACATCCTACCCGGCGAACGATAATCTCATGGAATTGTTGGTCGCCCTGGATGCCCTCAAGCGCGGTTCGGCGCAACGGACCACGGCGGTGATTCCCTACTACGGCTATGCCCGCCAGGACCGCAAGTCGGGGCCACGCACGCCGATCTCGGCCAAGCTGGTGGCCAATCTGATTACCTCGGCCGGCGCAGATCGGGTTTTGACACTGGATCTCCATGCCGGCCAGATACAAGGGTTCTTTGATATTCCGACCGACAACCTCTATGCCGCCCCGGTCTTCACCAAGGACATCTTAGACCGCAATGACGGCGACGAGGTGACCGTTGTCTCGCCTGATGTGGGCGGCGTCCTGCGGGCCCGGGCCATAGCCAAGCGCCTCGATGCGGAATTGGCGATCATCGACAAGCGCCGCGAGCACGCAGGTGTCTCCGAAGTCATGCACATCATTGGTGACGTCGAGGGTAAACGCTGCATCATTCTCGACGATATCGTCGATTCGGCCGGGACCCTGTGCAACGCCGCGGTCGCCTTGATGGAGGCGAAAGCCAAGTCGGTGTGCGCCTATGTGACGCATGGTGTGCTTTCCGGCGGCGCGGTGGCACGAGTCTCCGCCTCGCCGCTTGAGGAATTGGTGATGACCGATAGCATCCAAGCCACCGAGGCGGTGCGCGTGGCGCAGAACATTCGGCAGATTTCCATTGCCCCCTTGCTGGGCGAGGCCATGCATAGAATCAGCGAGGAGCGTTCGGTTTCCAGTTTGTTCCACTACCCGTCCGGATAGGGCAACGGCATCCGCCCGGCACCCCTGGAGGCCGGGCTTTGTGTGATGCCGCACGCGCCCGAAACCGGACTTCTGTGATGAAGGAGCGAAAGACATGACGACCATTGTAACCATCCCGGCTCAGCCGCGGACGGGGACCGGTAAGGGGCCGGCCCGCGCGACGCGACGGAACGGGCGTGTACCAGCCGTGGTTTACGGTGCCAAGAAAGACCCCAGCCTCATCAGCCTGGATCCCCGGGATCTGATGCGAGCGCTGCGTGCCGGCAGTTTCATGGCCACGGTTTTTGACGTCGACGTGGAGGGCAAAGCCGAGCGTGTATTGCCTCGCGATGTCCAGTTCGATCCGTTGTCCGATGCTCCCTTGCACGTGGATTTCTTGCGTGTGTCAGCGGCGACCACGGTCACCGTGAACATCCCCGTGGCCTTCCTCAACGAGGAGGAGGCACCAGGCCTAAAACGCGGCGGCCTGCTCAACGTGGTGCGCCATGACATCGAGGCAAATTGCCGGGCCGATGCCATTCCGCATCACATCGAGGTGGACCTGACCGGTCTGGATATCGGCGATAGCGTGCATATCAGCATGGTCCCCCTGCCGGACGGCGTACAGCCGACCATCACCGACCGCGACTTCACCGTCGCCACGATCGCCGCACCGACCGTGGTGCAGGAAGAGGCGGCAGAGGTCGCTGCCGAAGAGGCAGCCGAGGGCGAAGAGGGCGAGGCCCCCGAGGGCGAGGAAGAGGCGAAGGGCGAGGAAAAGGCGGACGAGAAGTCCACCGACAAGTAGCGCGTCGGCGAATTGGTCATGCATCTTCTTGTCGGCCTGGGTAATCCGGGCCCGCGTCATGCCGGAAATCGGCACAACATCGGCTTCATGGCGGTGGACGAGATCGTCCGCCGCCATTCCTTTGGACCGTGGCGGGCGCGTTTTCAGGGGCAATTGGCCGAGGGCCGTATCGGTCCGCACAAGGTCTTGGCCTTGAAACCGGAAACCTACATGAATGAGTCGGGCCAGGCCGTGGGCGCGGCGTTGCGCTTCTACAAGCTCGACTCTGCCGCGGTCACCGTGCTTTACGACGAGATCGACCTCCGGGAAGGCAAGATCAAGGTCAAGCTGGACGGCGGTAACGCCGGCCACAACGGTCTGCGCAGCATCGACGCGCACATCGGCAAGGAATACTGGCGCGTCCGTCTCGGCGTCGGCCACCCAGGTGACAAGGACTTGGTGCACGCGCACGTCCTGCGCGACTTCGCCAAGGCCGAACATGCTTGGCTCGAGCCGTTGCTCGACGCCGTCGCCGAGGAAATACCCCGGCTGCTGGACGGCGACGACGCCGGTTTCATGTCCCGCGTCGCCCACCGCACCGCACCGCCAAAGCCGAAGTCGGACCCCGCCCCGCCCCCAGACGAGCCCCCAAGCAAGCCCACAGACGAGCCAGAAGGCGGCGGCGATGGGCTTTAACTGTGGCATCGTCGGCCTGCCCAACGTGGGCAAATCCACCCTGTTCAATGCCTTGACCGAAACCGCCGCGGCGGAGGCGGCGAACTATCCCTTCTGTACGATCGAGCCGAACGTGGGCCGCGTTCCGGTCCCGGACCCGCGCCTATACGAGATTGCCCGCATCGGCAAATCGGCGAAGGTGGTGCCGACCTACCTGGAGTTCGTGGATATCGCCGGTCTGGTCCGCGGCGCCTCCAAGGGCGAGGGCCTGGGCAACCAATTCCTGGCTCATATTCGCGCCGTCGACGCCATCGTCCATGTGCTGCGCTGTTTCGACGGCGAGGTTACCCACGTAGAAGGCTCCGTCGATCCGGTGCGCGACGCCGAGACGGTGGAGACCGAGCTGCTGCTTGCCGACCTGGCTAGCGTGGAAAACCAGTTCGAGGCGGCGCAGAAACGGGCGCGCGGTGGCGACGCCGAGGCGAAGACACGCTTGGCGGTCCTTGAACCGGTAACCGAGGCCCTGCGCGCCGGCAAACCGGCCCGGCAGGTGAAAGTAGCCGAGGCTTTGCGCCCGGCCCTGGCGCAGTTGCAGCTCCTGACCGCCAAGCCGGTGCTTTATATCGCCAACGTGGAGGAAGAGAGCGTGGCCGAAGGCAACGCCTACTCGGCCCGCATCGCCGCCCGCGCCGAGGCGGAGGGCGCTGCCTGCGTCGTTGTTTCTGCCGCCATCGAGGCAGAGATCGCCGCCCTAACCGATGCCGCGGAACGGCGCGACTTCCTGGAAACGCTGGGTCTGGCGGATACGGGCCTGGCGCGGGTGATTCGCGCCGGCTATGAGCTGCTCGATCTGCTGACATTCTTCACCGTCGGCCCGAAGGAGGCGCGGGCCTGGACCGTCCGCCGGGGCAGTAAGGCGGCGCAGGCCGCCGGCGTCATCCACAGCGATTTCGAGCGCGGCTTCATCCGCGCCGAGACCATTGCCTACGACGACTTTGTCGCCTGCGACGGCGAACAGGGCGCCAAGGACGCCGGCCGCATGCGCGCCGAGGGCCGTGAGTATGTGGTGAAGGACGGCGACATTTTTCTCTTTCGCTTCAACGTCTGAGACCCCACATCCTTTTTCATGCCGTGGAAAAAGGAGATGGGCCTGTGAGCGACCTTTCGTCAGCTAAACACCAGCATACCGCGGATACCGCAGAGCCGCGTATCTGTATCGAGGCCTGCACGCGTAGGGCGCGGGCAACCTTCAACGGTGAGACAGTTGCGGAAAGCGACGCCGCCCTGATCCTGAACGAGCGAGGCTATCAGCCGCGCGTCTATTTCCCGTTGCACGACGTGCGCATGGACCTACTGGCATCCACCGATCGCAGCACCCACTGTCCGCACAAGGGTGACGCTTCGTACTGGACGATATCGGTGGGCGGAGAGCAGGTGGAGAATGCCGCCTGGGCCTACCGGCAGCCAATCGACGACGTAGCGGCCATCAAGGACCACCTCAGCTTCGCCGACCCCGTTCGGACAGACGCCTAAGGCCCACCATCACGGTCATCCCAGACGGCCCGCGAGGGCCGATCGGGGATCCATCTATCCGCCGAGCTCACGGCGCCGGCATGGATACTGGATAGCTCGATCTGCCCACCAAATCAGATCCCCGCTTTCGCGGGGACATGGATTTGGGGCAAGCCGGCTTCCGGTATGACGGCATCGTTGTAGACTAATCCTAGCTTTGGCTGTCGGCGCTCGGAGCACCGCGCAGGGCGGCGAGCTCCGCCTCCAACTCGTCGATGCGGGCCTGGTGTTTGGCCAGCGCCGCCGCCACATCCTCCTCCGCATAGCGGCGGGGGATGTGTTGGGGGCAATTGATGTCCCAAGCTTCGACGGCAAAGACCACGGCACGCTCCGGGCGGGCTTTTGCGCCGGGGTCGGCTAGACTGTCGATCAGGTCCGCGTCGTCCTCAACGATGCGGGCCCGCCCCCAGATCTTGATGCGCTGCCGATTGGCGTAATCCATCAGGAAGATAAAGGCGCGGTCGTTCTCGTCTAGATTGCCAATGCTGATGTATTGGCGGTTACCCTTGAAGTCGGCGAACGCCAAATGCCGGTCATCCAGCACTTTTAGGAAACCCTTCGGCCCGCCCCGGTGCTGAATATAAGGCTGGCCCGAGGCACTGGACGTTGCCAAATAAATTGAATCCCGCTGGGCTATGAAGGCGGCCAGATCGTCGGTCACCCGGTCGCGCCAGCCGCCCCGTTCCTCCATGCGCGCATAGGTGGCGCGCGACCCTCGGCTCTCCTGGGCAGCCTTGACCGCCGGCGTGAAGGCAATGTCACTAACGTGTTCGGGCATCCGACCCTCCGTTACGAGCGAGCAGTATTACATAGACAGAACGGTCTGTATATGTAATACTGTTGCCACACACATCAAGCCCGGGCGTATGAGCTATCTGTCATAGGAATTCTGGAGACATGACGTCCACCCGCCGCGATCATTTAGTTGGCACCGCCGAGCGCCTGTTCCAACAGAACGGGTATCGGGCAACGGGCATCGATCGGATTCTGGCCGAATCGGGGGTCGCCAAGATGACCCTCTACAAGCATTTCCCGTCGAAGGACGATTTGGTTCTCGCCGTCTTGCGCGGCCGCTGCGCGCGCTGGCGCAACTGGATGGAAAAGGCGGTGGCCCGCCGTGCCACGACACCCCGCGACAAGTTGCTGGCGGTCTTCGATGTGTTCGAGGAATGGTTCGCGACACCGGACTTCGCCGGCTGCATGTTCCTCAAGGCATCGTCGGAATACAGCCTGCTCGACGACCCGGTGCACCGTGCCGCCGCCGAGCATCACCGCGATATCTTAGCTTACCTGCGCCAGCTTGCGGCCGAGGCTGGGGCTCGACGCCCGGCGCAGCTTGCCAGGCAGTTGATGCTTCTGCTCATCGGGGCAACCGCCATCACCCAGGTCAACGGCCAGGTGGGTGCCGGCCAGCAGGCGCGCGAAGCCGCCGACATACTATTCCATCAAGCCTTCGGCTAGGGTGCCGCCGGCGGCGCTCGTGGCAAAATCAGTCGCTCAAGTATGAGCACGGCCAGCACGGTAAACACGCCGGAAAAAATGACGTCGCTGAGGAAGTGGCTGCCGGTGAGCATGCGGCCGAAACCGACGACCAAGCCGAACGCCAGGGCCGCCAACACATACCGTCGGCGCCGTCCGGCGAGCAGCGCAAACCCGAGAGTCCCAAACGCGAAAGCCGAGTCGCCGGATACGAACGAGCAGTTGCGCGGACATTGATCGGTAATCACAAAGGCCGGTGTGAATTGTTTCTCGCCGCCAAAGTCGACAACCTGAGACGGCCGTGCCCGGCCCCAGTTTTCCTTGAATATGGCATTAGCCACGATCCCGGCCCCGACACCGAAACACAGCAGCAGAAACACGTACCGCCGCCAGTCGAGGCCGAGAACGGCTCGTCGCCGGACCAGCGTTAGGATTAGACCGATCGCAAGTGCGACCACGACTATCTGTGCCAAGGTCCGGGTAAACTCCGCCCACGCCACGGCGATCGGGCTGCCGCTCAGCACAAACCTGTTGTCGCCCAGATACAACGCCCGGGCAGCCGCCAAGTCGATCTGTGGCAAAGCGACGAACAAGACCGCGGCCACGAGGCCGAAGGCGACGGTCGCCCATATTTCGCGTCCCCATATTTCGCGTCTATGCATGGCGGTCAAAGGCCCTGTTACCCATCAAGATCATAGAAATGGAAGACTCGCGTCCGGTCTCGGTAGCCGGGAACAGAAAGGGATGGCAATGGGCGCGCTGCGGTGAACCGATTGAGGATGGGATCCGGCTCGGACCAGGTCGTTACATAGAGGACGCGAGGTGTCGAGGCCCTCTCAAAGGGTGCCGTCAGCTCGTAATGGTTTCGCGCCTTGCCACCGTCACTCCAGATGACAATGGGAAAGCCGTCGTCACGGGTATAATAGAGCAGCTCGGCCATGATCATGCGATCGTCGGTCAGCACCGCAACGCCTGGGCGCTCGGCCATCAGGGTGGCGACCTCCCGGCCCAATACATCCCAGCCGCGCAACCGCGCGAACACATCCAAGCGCGGCGGCAGGCCGCCGCCCGAGGCTGCCGCGACGAGGCCATAGATCAGCGCCGCCACCATCACGTGCAGGGCAAGGGACAGCCGCACGATCCGCGACCGATTCTGTTGTAGGAACCAGGCGACCACAGCCACCGTCGCTGCCACATAGGCCACTGCCGCCCAATTGGCATGGGCCCGCGACAACAGGCTTTGCCCGATCACGATAACAGGAACCGGTACTGCGAAGGCAAACAGCAAGCGGGCGCGCTCATCCCCGCGCCATGGCCGGTGTACTGCTAGCCACCACAACAAGCCGGCAAACAAAATTGGACCAAAAACACCGAATTGCGCCCCTAAAAACTCCAACATCTTGTCGGGATGGAACAATGGGCCGGACCACTTCGCGTTCTCCGCCGTATGGGAGAACGTCGCCCAGCCATGCTGCACATTCCAGACGACATTGGGCGCCGCAATAAGCGCCCCTAAAATCAGGGCAAGCGCCATCTGACGGCTAAGCAGAAGGCGCCGGGCATCGGCCGAGGCAGCGCCGTACACCACGCCGCAGAGCACGAAATAGATCATGGCGTACTTGCTGAGCAGCCCGACGCCGAACGAGACACCCAAAAGCACGGCCCAACCGATATGACGCGACCGCGATAGGCGTACGAACGCGTACAGCGCCACGCACCAGAAAAACAACAGTGGCACATCGGTGGAGATAATTCCCGATGAGTAGGATACCGCCGGCAATGTCGCATAGGTGATGCTGGCCCAGAATCCGGTGCGATCATCGTAGATCTCCTTGCCGAGCAAGAAGATCATGCCGCTGGTGGCCGCATGAACCAGGGGGGCGGCCAAGCGGACGCACCATTCGCCGTCGCCACATACGGCCGTGGTCGCGGCGATGATCCAGGCGATCATTGGTGGCTTGGACACGTACCCGAAGGCCAGATCCCGGGACCACGACCAGTACTGCGCCTCGTCGCCGTGCAGGTTCAGATCCGAGATCGCCAGGACCACGATTCGGATTGCCGTGATCGCTAGAATCGCGAGCGCGGCGCCGACAACGCTGCGACCCGCGAGGCGGGCAGATTCAGAGGAAGCCGCTAGCATGGCAGACATTACGTAAGGTAGGCCTTGGCCCAGGCAAGAACGCGCCGAAGCTACCCTAGTTCAGCCGGGCGACCAAGTGTGCATTCCCACCATTGCCGGCGTGCGTCACAACCGCTCAATCGGGTATAATTTCGACGCTTTACCTTGCATCTTCGCGTCTGCCGGCCCATCCATTGCCCCCGGCACAGGTGACACAGACTGAGATACCGAATTCATGGACCTTTCGGTGGTAATACCCGTTCGCAACGAGGCCGATAACGTCGCGCCGCTGCTAGGCGAGATTCGCGCCGCGCTCGACGGAAACCTGGCGTACGAGGTCATCTATGTGGATGACGGAAGCGACGATGACACGGTCGCCCGCCTACGCCAGTTGGCTGATGGCTTTCCGCACCTGCGCATTGTCCGTCACGCGCGCTCCTGCGGCCAGAGCGCGGCCCTGTGGACGGGGGCCCAACGGGCCCATGCGCCCTGGATTGGCACCTTGGATGGCGACGGTCAGAACGATCCAGCCGATCTCTTGCGCCTGTGGAGCGAGGCGCGGCTCGCACAGGCGCCGGCCGGCCTCACCCTGGTCATGGGCCAGCGCGCC
>JGI24023J19991_10002298_pt1 | contig 14017 bp, 9 predicted proteins | sample Cruoilmetagenom1_FD_19991 | JGI IMG/M metagenome (IMG submission 19991) | reverse complement strand
TGTGCTTATTGTTCAGAATGTTTTCAATGTGTAGATGCCTGCCTGGCTGACGCTATTATACATAATGATCAACCCTGCGATAAAAAAATTGATGTTGGCGCCGTTATTCTAAGTCCTGGATTCAAGCCTTTTGATCCTTCAAAGTTTGACATTTATGGATACTCAAATTTCGCCAATGTTATTACATCTATGGAGATGGAGCGGATACTGAGCGCTACAGGGCCATATCAGGGACATCTCCTTCGCCCGTCAGATCGACAAGAGCCTAAAAAAATAGCCTGGCTGCAATGTATAGGTTCAAGAGATAATAATCGCTGTGACAATGGTTACTGCTCTTCAGTTTGCTGCATGTATGCGGTTAAAGAAGCGGTAATAGCAAAAGAACATGCTGATTATGACCTGGATGCAGCTATATTCTTTATGGATATGCGCACATTTGGTAAAGAATTTGAGCAATATTATGACAAGGCCAGAGAAAAAGAGGGCGTTAGATTTATACGCTCCCGTGTTCACACCATTGATGAAGATCCTGCTACAAATAATCTTTCCATGCGTTATACGGATGAAAAAGGAAAAATTGTTGTAGAACAGTTTGACATGGTTGTTCTCTCAGTTGGTTTGGAAATACCGCCAGAAATTTCCGAACTCGCCGCTGACCTTGATGTAGAGCTGACTCAGGGTGATTTTGCAAAAACATCTGCCTTTGCGCCGGTTTCAACATCAAGAGACGGAATTTTTGTATGCGGCGCTTTTCAGGGACCTAAAGACATTCCACAATCTGTTGTTGATGCAAGCGCGGCCGCAGCCGCGGCTGGAGAAATTCTAAGCGCATCACGAAACAGTTTGACAAAAATCAGAGAAGAAGTTCCTGAAACAAATGTAATCGGCGACAGGCCCAGAATCGGTGTGTTTGTTTGTAAATGCGGTATTAATATAGCCGGAGTTATTGATGTGCCGGGAGTTAGAGATTATGCTGCTACTCTTCCGTATGTGGAATATGCTGACGATAATCTTTACACCTGTTCGCAGGATACTCAGGACGAGATGACCGAAATCATCAAAACCAAAAATCTTAACCGTGTTGTAGTAGCGGCCTGTACACCCAAAACACATGAACCGCTGTTTCAGGAGACTCTGACCAACGCAGGTCTTAACAAATATCTCTTTGAAATGACAAATATAAGAAACCAGGCATCCTGGGTGCATAAAAATTGTCCTGAACTTGCAACTCAAAAAGCCAAAGATCTTGTAAGAATGGCAGTTACCAAGGTTGCTCTGATGGAACCTTTGGAAGAAGCCGAGCTTCAGGTTACTCATACAGCTTTGGTTCTGGGCGGAGGTATTGCCGGGATGAGTTCAGCCAAAAGTCTTGCGGACCAGGGATACGAGACTCATCTTGTTGAACAGGCTTCACAACTCGGAGGACAGGCGCTTAATCTTTATAAAACAATCAATGAAGAAAATGTGCAGGAAAACCTGTTAAGGCTTATTGATGAAATTAAGAATAATGATAAAATTCATTTGTATCTAAATTCCACGATTACCGAAGTTGAAGGCTTTGTGGGAAACTTTAAATCCACAATTACCGCCAACGATCCGGAAGGAAAGACTCAAAGTCTTGACTACGGTGTTGCAGTACTTGCAACAGGAGCTGTTCCATTCGTGCCGGAAGAGTATAATTACGGCAATGACCCAAGGATTATAACCAGCCTTGAGCTTGACAAAAAATTTATTACTGACGATTCTTCCTTAAAAGAAATAAACTCTGCTGTATTTATACAGTGCGTAGGATCTCGGGAGCCAGGCCGCCCATACTGTTCCAGGGTTTGCTGTACTCATTCGATTTCTAATGCTCTTCAATTGAAAAAAATTAATCCTGACATGAACATATACATACTTTACAGGGATATCAGGACTTATGGTGAACGTGAATATCTATATAAAGAAGCCAGGAAAGCAGGCATTATATTTATAAGGTATTCTCTGGAAAATAAACCTGAAGTCACTCTTGATGATGATAAAATCTCGGTAAAAATTATAGATCACGTACTTGGTTTGCCTCTTGAAATTGAAGCAGATCTTCTCACACTGGCCACAGCCATAATACCAAACAGGAATGAAACACTGGCTAATTTTTTCAAAGTCTCAATGAATGAAGACGGTTTTTTCATTGAAAGACATGCCAAACTCGGACCATCCGAGTTTGCAACTGACGGTGTTTTTCTCTGTGGAATGGCGCACTACCCCAAGCCAATTGATGAATCTATAGCTCAGGGCAAGGCAGCCGCATCTCGTGCGGCAACATTACTTTCAAAAGAAACAGTGAATACCAGCGGTACGGTTGCAAAAATAGATCCTTCTAAATGCAGCGCTTGCGGGGTCTGTATTGCCATATGTCCTTATTCGGCGCCTCTATTTACCGAACAAGGTCCATTTGCCGGAAAAGCGGAAATAAATCCAATTTTATGCAAAGGATGTGGTCTATGCGCGGCATCCTGCCGATCCGGCGCTATTCATCTAAAAGGTTTTGATAATGATCAAATTTTTGCGCAAATCTTTGCTATGAATGAGGCGGCTTAACAAAGATTTTTAATCAATAAAAGGAGTTACAATAATGTCGGATTGGGAACCAAAAATAGTCAGTTTTCTTTGTAACTGGTGCAGTTATGGAGCTGCTGACCTGGCAGGTGTCGGAAGAATGCAGTATCCTCCAAATATACGAGTAATCAGGATCCCATGCACAGGGAGAATGAGTCCCAAATTTATCCTCGCCGCTTTGCGGGAAGGTGCTGACGGGGTATGGGTATCCGGATGACATCCGGGTGAATGCCATTACCTGGAAGGTAATTACTATGCTCGTAGAAAATTTTCACTTTTTAAAAATCTGATGGAACATATGGGTATTGAACCCGGTCGCCTCCATTTTTCCTGGGTTTCCTCGGCGGAATCTACAAAATTTGTAGAAGTGGTAAATGAGGTTACCAAAGCTGTTAAGGCTCTGGGACCAAATAAACATTTTGCAATTAATAATACCAAGGTAGCTTAACATGTCAGGATATATTGATAAGATACAAAAAATATCGGCTCAGCTTTTAACAGATAAAAAAGTCGACATGGTTATAGGTTTTAGAAAAGGGACCATGCCGATGACTAACGAGCCATGCATCGTAAAAAAACCGAATGATGTCGGCAAGTTTGTCTGGGATAGTTTTTGTGTAATGAATCTTGCCAATTACTTGACAAACAGAAAAGAAAAAATTGGCATAATTGCTAAGGGTTGTGATTCACGAAATATTGTTAATCATATTATTGAAAATAAAATCAAGCGCGACCAGCTTACAATTATCGGCGTCCCTTGTACCGGAATGATAGATAAAAACAAGGTCAATGCCATAATCGACAAGGATATTATTGAGGTTAAAGAGGAAGATGATAATATTCTGGTTAAAGGCAGGGATTTTGAAAAAACAATTAACAAATCAGATCTGCTGAGAGATAATTGTGCTATTTGCATACATCGCAACCCGGTTATATATGATGAGCTTGTTTCAGATCAGGTTGAAGAGCAAAAAAATGTTGATAGATACGAAGATGTCCGTAAAATAGAAGCAATGGCTCCTGATGAAAAGTGGAATTTTTTCGATAACCTTTTATCTGAATGTATTCGCTGTTACGCCTGCAGGAATGCATGCCCATTATGTTATTGTCCCACATGTTTTGTAGATGAGTCAAGACCTCAGTGGGTAGGTAAAAGCCAGGAGCCAACGGATATCAAGACATTCCATTTATTAAGAGCGTATCATTGCGCGGGCAGGTGTACTGATTGCGGTGCCTGTGTCAGCGCTTGCCCCATGGGTATTGATGTAAGACAATTCACTAAAAAGCTTGAAAAAGATTGTTTTGATCTCTACGGTTGGGAAGCAGGCTTGACCATTGATCAGCGGCCTCCGCTTGATACTTTTAAACCTGATGATCCGGAAGATTTTATAAAATAAGGGCAGATATTATGAAGGTCATAAAGATTGACAAAACAAATTGGAGCGAAGGTCTAAAAAACCTTAGATACTCCTATAAATTAACAGGACCGGTCAAAGGGGAAAAATTTTATAATTTTAAGGAGCTTGATAATGGTGAAGTGCCGGATCTAAAATATTCAAATACACGTCTTTCGGCAAAATCAATTGTTTTCCCCCAGTCCGAGGTGATGTTAAATTATACAATTGACGAATCAAAAGATGATCATCACATAATGAAAGAGATTGATACGGATTATTCACCACGGGCATTAATCGGTCTACGGCCCTGTGATGCCAAGGCTTTAACACTGGTAAAACTGAATTTTGATACTACCGATTATAAAGACCCTTACTGGCTTAAAGCATATGAAGCCACGACATTTGTCGGTCTGGCATGCGATGACCCTTCCAGCACATGTTTTTGTACCACTGCTGGCAGCGGCCCTTATAATGAGGAAGGGCTTGATCTGCTTCTGATTGACGTTGATGATCATTACCTTGCGAAAGTGATAACGGAAAAAGGAGCAACTCTTTTAGAATCCGCCGGCTGGAAAACAGAAGCAGGCGATATCTCAATAATTGGAACGAAAAAGAGTGATGCCGAAGCTAAAATCATTTCAAAAATCAGAACTGATAAACTAAAAGAAAAAGATACTCTTGAAATTCATTCAGCGCCTTTTTGGGAGGATGTTTCTTTTGCATGTTTGAACTGTGGAACATGCACTTTTGTCTGTCCCACATGCTGGTGCTTTGATATACAGGATGAAGTGCACGGTAATGACGGTACCCGTATGCGAAACTGGGACAGTTGCATGTTTCCTTTGTTTACTCTTCATACAACCGGACATAATCCGAGGGGTGAAAAGATTCAGAGAGTACGACAGCGTTTTATGCACAAGCTGAAATATTTTGTGGATAAATATGAAAAGGGAATAATGTGTGTCGGATGCGGAAGGTGTGTTCGGCAATGTCCGATCAATATTGACATCCGCAGCATCTGTGAAAAAATGAACAGTTACGAACCTGCCATGTAAGAAACGGGGACGAAAAACCATGATAAATCCATATCAGCCTTATCCGGTTCGCATTGATAATATTGATATTGCAACTGAGGATAAGAGCCTTAAAACATTTAGGTTTGTTTTTTTAAATAAAGAAGATGAAAAAAAATTTGCATATGAAGCCGGTCAGTTTGCAGAACTTTCCATTCCCGGAAAAGGTGAAATACCTATAGGAATTGCTTCATCTCCTGTTGAAAAAGGATTTGTTACATTTACAGTCAACAGAGCCGGCCTGGTAACTACCCATCTTCACAATATGAAAGCTGGGGACATTATGGGTATCCGTGGACCATTAGGCAACTGGTATCCATGGGAACTCCTTGAGGGGAAAAATATCTTGATAATAGGCGGTGGCTTTGCTTTTACCACACTCCGTTCATCAATTGTATATCTGCTGCATCCTGATAACAGATCCAAATTCGGCAATATAAATGTTGTTTACGGCGCAAGAAGCCCGGGAATGCTGCTTTACAGGGATGAATTGGCGGAATGGGAAAAACGTGACGATATAAATATGCATATAACAGTTGACGGCACGGACGATCCTGACTGGAAATATAATGTCGGTTTTGTTCCCACAATTGTTGAACAAAAAGCCCCGCCTGGCAATGCCGATTCTTATGCGATTATTTGCGGCCCTCCGATTATGATCAAATTTACTCAACCTGTTCTGGAAAAACTTGGTTATGAGCATGATCATATAATCATGTCCCTTGAAAATCGTATGAAGTGCGGGATAGGTATGTGCGGCAGGTGTAATATCGGAAAAGAACTTGTTTGTAAGGACGGCCCGGTATTTACTCTTGCTCAGCTCAATAAAACCCCAAAGGAATATTAGATGAAATATTAATTTAGGAATGAGGACGAATTAAAATTAATATTATTCATTTTAATTTGTAACTTGACAGGAACAATATAATACTATATTTTTACACATTAATAAAAAATAGGCGGTATGCCAAAAATATTATACTATTAACAAGGAGGCTATTTGTATGGCAGAAACAGAATTTATGGGTAAAACCTTCACAATAGATGAAGACGGATTCATAGAGACGTATGAACAAGGAAAATGCGAAGAATGGGTTCAGCTTGTAAAACAGCAGGAAGGAATTGATGAGCTGAATGATGAGCATCGTAAAGTAATAAATATGTTGCGAGAGTATTACGAAAAAAATGGAATTGCTCCCATGGTAAGAGTTCTTTCCAAAGTTACCAAATTTAAATTGAAACATATTTATGAACTTTTTCCGTCAGGACCTGGTAAAGGGGCATGTAAAATGGCTGGTTTGCCAAAACCGACCGGTTGTGTATAATCTACACAAATTTTAAGGAACAGGGAAGTTATTTTGTCCCCGTTCCTAAGTTTATATTTTTTAAAAAAGCCCTGTTAATTTTAACAGGGCTTTTTTTTTGTACAGAAAGAGAAAAAGCCTAATGACCGAATTAGATAATATAGACAAAAAAATTCTCAATCGTATTCAGTCAGATTTTCCTGTTACTACACAGCCATATCTGGATATTGCCATAGAGCTGGGTCTTACGGAAGAGGTTGTTTTAAAAAAAATCAAACAAATGAAGTTAAACGGAATAATACGGCGCATCGGAGGTAACTTTGTTCCTGAAAAATTAGGATTTATCAGTACCCTGTGTGCTGCAAAAGTTCCTGAAGAAAAAATAGAATCATTTAGTATGCATGTTAATAAATATCCAGGGGTAACACACAATTATCAAAGGGATAATGATTATAATGTATGGTTTACATTTATAGCTCCATCTATGGATGAGATAAAAAATAGAGTTCAGGCCGTATCCGAAGCAACTGGTATCAATGAAATACTTAACCTGCCAGCTACAAAAGTATTCAAGATAAAAGCGCATTTTGATTTGTAGAAAAAATGAAAGATATCCGCGTCGCAGCCGTATCTTCCTGCTCACCATACGGAGATATAAATTACAATCTTGATCGCCTGGCATCCTGGGCACAAAAGGCAGGAAATAAAGGCGCTGATATTATATGCTTTCCTGAAATGAATATCACAGGATACGGCCATGGCGAACAAACCTGTAAGCTGGCACAACCGATTGATGGTACAATTACACAAAACCTGTCTGATATAGCATCAAGTGAAAATATCGTAATACTTGCCGGATTTATAGAAAAAAATAAGGCCGGAGCCATTTTTGCCAGCCATATTGTCATGCAACCGGACAGAAAGTATGGTGTTTACCGTAAGCTGCATATAGCTCCTCCTGAGCGCAAGGTTTTTACAAAAGGTAATTCAATCCCGGTATTTGAAACAAATGGAGTTAAATTTGGAATTCAGCTTTGTTATGATGCTCATTTTCCGGAACTATCCACATGTATGGCAGAAAAAGGGGTAGATATTATTTTTTTTCCCCATGCATCCCCTAAAAAAACTTCTCAAGAAAAATTAGATTCATGGATGCGTCATCTTTCGGCAAGAGCTTATGATAATACAATCTTTATCGTGGCATGTAATCAAAGAGGAAATAATGGTTGCGGTCTCAACTTTCCGGGCATTCTGATTATACTCGGACCTGATGGACATCTTATCGGAAAAAAACTATCTGATCAGGACGATATGATTGTAGCCGATCTTAAATCCGAAAAACTTGTAACTTTACGCAATAACAGAATGTGTTTTTTTCTTCCTAATAGAAGACCGGAACTTTATTGATGTGAACTGTTAGGAACGAGGACGAATTAACTTCACGAAAATGATGCGACAGGACAGTAACAGAATGCCGCTGTCGCATCATTAATTTTTAACTACTCGCCTCATCCGTCTTGATTGGGGCAGCCATCAATTTTAAGGCTTTATACCGCTTATTATACTCTTCCTCCAGCAGTGCTGTAAGTCTTTTCGATTCCTCCGGGAAGGATTTTTGTAATGATGCATATCTTACCTCTCCCGCCAAAAATTCCTGAAGCTTACCGTCAGGCGCTTTTGAATCAAGTATAAAAGGATTCTTGCCTTCTGCTTTAAGGACAGGATTATAACGATACAAAGGCCAGTACCCGCATTGAACAGCAAGCTTTGCTTCTTCCTGGCTTTTCCCCATACCTTTTTTGATTCCATGGTTTATACACGGAGAGTAAGCCATGATAACAGACGGCCCGTCATAGCTTTCAGCCTCAACAAATGCTTTTACGAGTTGCTGTTTGTTTGCACCCATGGAAACATTTGCAACATAAACATAACCGTAAGTCATTGCCATACCACCAAAATCTTTTTTGCAGGTCTTTTTTCCTGAAGCTGCAAATTTTGCTACCGATCCGGTTGGAGTCGCCTTTGAAGACTGACCGCCGGTATTTGAATAAACCTCGGTATCATAAATCATTACATTAATATCTTCTCCGGCGGCAATCACATGATCAATACCGCCAAAGGCGATATCATAGGCGGAACCGTCCCCTGCAAAGATCCAGTATGACCTCTTGGTAAATAGTCTTGACATGCTCAATATTTCACGCAATAAAGCATTCCCTTTAACGGAAGGCAAAAGCTCTTTAAGCTGATCCCCGTATTTTTTTGAACCTGCCGGATCCTTCATGTTATCCATCCAGCCCTGCATGGCATTCTTAATATTTTGGGGAATTTCAGAATTTAAGGCTTCACTCATCATATCAGATAATTTTCCACGAAGTTGAATATCCCCCAAAAGCATTCCATAAGTAAATTCAGCAGGATCTTCAAACAAAGAATTCCCCCAGGCCGGTCCGTGACCATCCTTATTAACGCAATATGGAATAGCCGGAGCGCTGCCACCCCAGATAGAAGTGCATCCTGTGGCATTACCTATTACCATACGTTCCCCGAAAAGCTGGGTTAAAAGTTTTGTATATGGTGTTTCACCGCATCCTGCGCACGCGCCTGAGAATTCGAGCAAGGGCTGCTGGAACTGGCTTCCCTTAACAGAATCTCGCTTGACAACATCATCGTGTATGGTCAGTTTAAGTGAATATTGATGATTCGGCACCTGGATTTTAGTCTGGGTATCAAGTGGTTTCATAATTAGAGCCGGTTTTTTGGCTGGACAGATATCAGCGCAATTTCCGCAGCCCAGGCAATCAAGAGTATTTACCTGCATGCGGAAGTAATAGCCTTTAAGATCCTTGCCGGGTGCCTTGATTGTTTCAAAATCGGCAGGAACAGCGGACAATTCACCTTCTGTAAGCAGAACAGGGCGTATGGCAGCATGGGGGCAAACCATTGCGCACTGGTTACACTGAATACAGTTATCCGGAACCCATTCAGGAACATTAATTGATACACCGCGTTTTTCATACTGTGATGTAGCTACAGGAAAAAGGCCATCGTCTGGAAAATAGCTTACAGGAAGCTTGTCTCCCTGTTGTGCCATCATCGGATTCATGACTTTGGTTACAAATTCAGGAACCTCTTCAGAAGAGACTTGTGGCAAAGCAGCTTCCGCCCATGATTCAGGATAATCAATTTCAACAAGATTATCCAGAGCATTGTCAACAGCCGCAAAGTTCATATTAACAATTTTGTCACCTTTTTTCCCAAACATCTTTTTAATCTGATCTTTTAAATAATTGATGGCATCGTCAATAGGGATAACATTGGAAAGTTTAAAAAAAACGGTCTGCATGATCATATTGATCCTGCCTCCGAGACCGATCTCACCTGCGATTTTTACAGCATCAATATTATAAAATTTAATTTTTTTTCTTGCAAGTTCCTGCCGCATTTTAGATGGCAGTTTGCTATCCATATCATCCGCTGCCCACGGAGAGTTAAGTAAAAAAATTCCTTCATCCTTGATTCCTTCCAGAAGATTATAAACATTAACATAGCTTGGATTATGACAAGCTATATAATCTGCTGAATCTATAAGATAAGTAGATTGAATCGGTGTTTTACCAAAACGTAAATGTGACATGGTAACACCGCCTGATTTTTTGGAATCATATGCAAAATAAGCCTGAGCATACATATCTGTATTATCGCCGATAATCTTGATAGCGCTCTTGTTGGCACCCACGGTTCCATCAGCTCCCAAACCCCAGAACTTGCACTGTATTGTGCCTTCCGGCGCAACATCAAAACCCGCCTCAACATCCAGGGATGTATTACAAACATCATCAATAATACCTACGGTAAAATGATTTTTAGGACCTGCCGATTTCATATTGTCAAAAACAGCTTTTACCATGCCAGGGTTGAATTCCTTGGATCCAAGTCCATAGCGTCCGTTAACAATTGTTGGAATTTCACCACGTTCCATATAGGCGGTACAAACATCCGTATATAAAGGATCACCAATGGCCCCGAGTTCTTTGGTCCGGTCTAAAACAGTGATGCTTGTGGCAGTTGCCGGTATAGCGGCAAAAAGGTGTTCTGTTGAGAATGGACGATAAAGACGAACCTTAACAAGTCCTACGCTCTCCCCCTTATCTGTCATATAATTTACAACTTCTTCTATTGTTTCACAGGAAGAACCCATTGAAATTATAATTCTTTCTGCATCAGGATCACCTGCATAGTCGAACAGCTTGTATTTACGGCCTGTAAGTTCTCCAACCTTTCTCATTTCTTCTGCTACAATGGCAGGAATTTTATTGTAATATGGATTAACAATTTCTTTGCCCTGGAAATATATATCCGGATTTTGTGCAGTTCCCCTGAGCTGAGGTTTTTCCGGATTTACAGCTCTTTGCCGAAATTTTTCAACTGCTTCCATATTGGTAAGCCTGGCCATGTCCTCATATTCTATCATCTCTACTTTTTGAATCTCATGGGATGTACGGAATCCATCAAAAAAGTGAAGAAAAGGAACCGAAGATTCAATTGAGGCGAGATGGGCTACCAGCCCAAGATCTATTACTTCCTGAACCGATGCGGAAGCTAAAAGACTGAAGCCTGTCGGCCTGACAGCCATGACATCCTGATGGTCTCCAAAAATAGAAAGCGCATGAGCAGCAATTGCTCTTGCAGTAACATGAAAAACGCCCGGGAGAAGTTCGCCTGCGATTTTGTACATATTGGGAATCATCAGCAACAGCCCCTGTGAAGCTGTGAATGTTGTGGTAAGGGCTCCGCTAGCCAATGAACCATGTACCGCCGCGGCTGCACCAGCTTCGGACTGCAACTGGCGTACCAGCAAGGTTTGCCCGAATATATTTTTAAGACCATTAGCCGCCCATTCATCACATAACTCACCAATGCCTGAGGATGGAGTTATGGGATAAATATCAGCAGCATCACTCATGGCATATGCCACATATGCCGATGCTGCAACTCCGTCGATTGTTTTAATGGTTTTTGCCATCAAAAAACTCCTTTGTTTGATATTCTGTAAAAAAAATTATTATAATTATTTCTTTAAGGAATGGGGAAGTTAATTCGTCCCCGTTCCTTAAAATATCAAGTTATTTTTGTGCGAGCCCTTATATCAGGGCTTCAAAAAAATCATTACCCTTATCGTCAACAATAATAAATGCAGGAAAATCCTTTACTGTAACCATATGTATTGCTTCCATTCCAAGTTCAGGATATTCAATAACTTCTATCTGTGTTATACACTCTTTCCCCAATCTGGCTGCAGTCCCTCCTATGGCACCGAGATAAAAACCTTTATATTTTTTACATGATTCTATTACTATCTTTGATCGGTTACCTTTTGCAAGCATGACCATTGAACCGCCCTGTTCCTGAAAAAGAGGAACATAAGGATCCATACGCCATGCTGAAGTAGGACCGCATGAACCTGAAGCATATCCGGGTGGTATTTTTGCAGGACCGGCATAATATACAATGTGATCTTTCAGGTATTGCGGCAGCCCCTCTCCCCTGTCCAAACGTTCTTTAATTTTTGCATGAGCAGCATCTCTGGCCACCAATAGCTTGCCTGAAAGAAGCAGCCTTGTTGCAATAGGATATTGGGTAAGGATTGCTCTAATTTCATCCATCGGTCTATCCAGATCAATCCTGACTGCATCACCCTGAGGTTCTGTTGAAGGTAAATATTTGGCAGGATTAGTTTCAAGACGTTCCAGAAAAATTCCTTCTTGAGTAATTTTTGCTTTTATATTTCTGTCGGCAATGCAGCTTACCCCTATTCCTATAGGACAAGATGCAGCATGTCTTGAAAGACGGACTATCCTGACAGCAAGGCAAAAATATTTCCCGCCAAACTGGGCGCCAATCCCAAATGTCCTTGTTCTTTCCAATAATTCAGCTTCAAGATCCAAATCTCTGAAAGCATGACCGGATTCGCTGCCTTTTGTTGGAAGTTTGTCAAGATAACCTGCTGATGCCATTTTTACTGTTTTTAGATTAAACTCTGCTGATGTCCCTCCGACAACAATGGCGACACAATAAGGCGGACAAGCCGTTGTACCAAGAGATTTTATTTTTTCAGCAAGGAAATTCACCAAGTTAGAATGGGTAAGAATCGCCTTTGTTTCCTGATAAAGGTGGGTCTTGTTTGCAGAACCGCCACCTTTTGCCATAAACAAGAAAGAGTAGGCATCACCTTTTGCAGGATATAGTTCAATTTGCGCGGGGAGGTTACATCCGGTATTTTTTTCATCAAACATGGTAAGGGCTGCATTTTGGGAATAACGAAGGTTATTATTTAAATAGGTATTAAATATTCCTTTGGCCAACGCCTCTTTATCGGAAAAACCTGTCCAAACCAGCTCACCTTTCCCTCCTAACACTACTGCAGTGCCTGTATCCTGGCATAATGGAAAAACACCCTCTGCAGCTATAACTGCATTTTTTAGTATTTCTGTTGCAACGTATTGGTCGTTAAGCGAACTCTCCGGGTCATCCAAAATTTCGGCAACCAACTTTAGGTGGGATGGCCTTAACAAAAAAGAAACATCCCTAAGAGCATGCTCCGCAAGAAGGGTTAGCCCTTCAGGTGCAATTTTTAATACTTCATTATTTTTAACCATGATTTTTGTAACATGTTTATTGGTTAAGCAAAAATAATCCGTATCGTCCGGTCCAACAGGAAATGTATCTTGATATATAAAATCTAACATCTCAAAATCTCCTTTAGGAACGGGGATAAAATAACTTCCACAAGTAGGCGCATAGTTTGGGAAGTTATTTCGTCCCCGTTCCTTACTTAGGGGCTCCAGAAAGAAATAATTGTCGTTGGCTTGTCTACTGCGTTACATCCACAGACATATACACAAGGCACATACTTAATATGCGCCTGTGAATGTGCCTTGTAAACAAACCAGCATACGACGCAATTTTGTGTATTTATTTCCGAAACCCTTATATATTATAAATACAATGTTATGATAAAAGTAATACATTTAAAACTAATAAAAATTGAGATAAAAAGCAAATTGTTTTATAAAGAGGTTATCCGATCGTAAGTTTTCATTGCGCATAAGTCACCGCACATTGTGCAAACATCCCTTTTGCCATCCTCACTGCAGACTCGCCTCTCTTTTGCCCTGACAGGGTCGATAGCAAGTTTAAACATTGTTTCCCAGTCGAAATTTTGCCGCGCAGCGGACATTGCCTTATTCCTTTCCCATGCCCCGTTTACCCCCTTTTCAATATCGCCGATATGAGCGGCAATCTTTGAAGCCACAACACCCTCACGAACATCATCAATTCCAGGCAGACAAAGATGCTCGGCCGGAGTAACATAGCAAAGAAAGTCGGCTCCATTTGCAGCGGCAATAGCGCCTCCGATAGCCCCGACAATGTGATCATATCCAGGTGCAATATCGGTAGGAAGTGGACCAAGCACATAATAAGGCGCACCATCACACCACCTTTTCTGCATTTTCATCTCCCCTGCAATTCTGTTTAAAGGAACATGCCCCGGGCCTTCTATCATCACCTGTACTCCTGCTTTTCCGGCTCTTCCGGCAAGCTCGCCAAGTGTTACCAGTTCGGAGGCCTGTGCCCTGTCCTC
>JGI24023J19991_10002296_pt1 | contig 14032 bp, 12 predicted proteins | sample Cruoilmetagenom1_FD_19991 | JGI IMG/M metagenome (IMG submission 19991) | reverse complement strand
ATCTCTTTTTACATATTGAATTTTTTCAGCATCTTTGAGTTGTTTTTTTGCCTCTTTTAGTTTATCCTCCTCTGCATCTATCTTTTTATATAAATCTACTATTCTTTCATAGTCATTCTTTTTTTTATCTTTTTTAGATTCTAATGTTTTTAGTTCACTACTTAAAGCTTTTAAATATTTTTTTTCATCATCTACAAGTTCTTTTTCTTTTGCTACAACATCTAATTTTTCTGTTTGTGTTAAATATTCTCTTAAAAATCCAACACCAAAAATTCCACCAATAGCAATATGAGTTGAACTTACAGGAAGTCCTAGTTGTGATGCTATTATAACAGTAATTGCAGCAGCCATAGCAACACTAAATGCTCTTACTTGATCAAGCTCAGTAATTTCACTACCAACTGTTCTAATAAGTTTTGGTCCATATAAAGCAAGTCCAAGTGCAATACCAATTGCTCCAACTGCCATAACCCACAATGGTATTCCTGCTTTTGTAGAAATTCCTCCACTCATAACAGCATCACTAATAGCAGCTAATGGTCCAATGGCATTCGCAACATCATTTGCACCATGTGCAAAACTTAAAAGTGCTGCAGCAAAAATAAGTGGTACTGTAAATAATCTATTTACTCCCATTCTACTATTTTTGATACGTAAAGCATTTTTATTAATCGAAGATTTTACAATAAGGTAAACGAGAATGGCTATAATTAATCCCAATGTAGAAGCTAACAAAAATGAAGGTCTGTCTGATTGAGGTAAAAAGGTAAATATATCAACAATTATAGTCCATATTTTTTTTAATCCTTTAAGTGTAAGATAAGTAACAAATGCCCAAGACATAATGGCTACATAAATTGGAACCCATATTAAAGCTGCTGATTTTTTATCCTCTTTATAAACCATAGTTTTTTTGATAGCAAAAAGAAAAATTGCAGCAATAATTCCTCCAAGTACAGGTGAAATTATCCATGATAATGCTATTTTACCCATAGTTCCCCATGCTACTATTCCAAAACCTGCTGCTGCTATTCCTGCTCCCATAACACCACCAACAATAGAGTGTGTAGTTGAAACTGGTGCCTTAAAATATGTAGCTAAATTCAACCAAATAGCTGCTGCTAGTAGCGATGACATCATAGCCCATATAAAAGGTTCTGTTTGATTTCCAAAGACAGAAATATCAATAATCCCTTTTTTAATAGTATTAACAACATCGCCACCTGCTATTAAAGCTCCTGCAGCTTCAAATACTGCTGCAATAACTATAGCACCACCCATTGTTAATGCTTTTGAACCAACAGCTGGTCCTACATTATTAGCAACATCATTTGCCCCAATATTCATAGCCATATACGCACCAAAAAGTGCAGCAATAGCTAAAAATACATTGTTAGGAATTCCCCCTGTACTTATAAAACTATAATTTAATACAACAACCATAAAAAATATTGCAAAACCTAGTCTTATAAAATCAAAACTACTACTTTTCATTGCCTCTTTTTCCATTTTTTTAACTGTTTGTATTTCCATTTTATTTACCTTTTATGATTGTAACTATTTTGTAACTTTTTTATTGTAAAGGATTGTACAGTCCATATTCTTAAACCTTCCCTTTTCGTAAAGTCATAGAATATGGTACTTTTACTTATTTTATTACTAAAATCTATAACAATTTTTCTATAAATTTGTAAATTTATCCCTCTTCTTTTAAATATGATTTTCATGTAACCATATTGTAATTAAAAATTTGTACAATTCAACACAAAAATTTAATAAAGTAGTATAAATGGGAAAAAATAAAACAAAAATTAATGTAAAAGATTTAAACCTCTGGTATGGGGACAAACATGCTCTTCATAGTCTCAATATAGAAATATATGAAAATCAAATCACTGCACTAATTGGTCCTTCAGGATGTGGAAAATCTACATTTTTACGATGTTTAAATAGAATGAATGACTTAATTAGCTCAGTTAAGGTTGATGGTGAAGTTATAATTGATGAAAAAAATATTTACGATAAAGATGTTGATGAAGTAAGTGTAAGAAAAAGAGTTGGAATGGTATTTCAACAACCAAATCCTTTTCCCAAATCAATCTATGAAAATGTTGCATATGCACCTTTAAAGCACGGACTTGTAAAAAAGGGACGAGAGTGTGATGAACTTGTAGAAAAGTCACTTAGAAGTGCTGGTATTTGGGAAGAAGTAAAAGATATTTTAAAAGAGCCAGGAACGGGACTAAGTGGTGGACAACAACAAAGACTTTGTATAGCAAGAACAATTGCTGTACAACCTGATATTATTTTAATGGATGAGCCAACAAGTGCCCTTGATCCAATTAGTACAGAAAAAATTGAAGCACTAATGTTAGAACTAAAAAAAGATTATACAATTGTAACGGTTACTCACAATATGCAACAAGCAGCAAGAGTTGCAGATATGACAGCTTTTTTCCATCTTGGAGATTTAATTGAATATGATGAAACTGAAAAAATATTTATAAATCCAAAAGAGAAAAAAACAGAAGATTATATTACTGGAAGATTTGGTTAAAAGGGAAAATATGTTAATAAATTATAAAGAAAAACTAGATGAGATTAAAAAAAGTATTAAAGAAATAGGTAATTGTCTCATTCATTCTAATAATATCATTATTGATGCATTAAAAGATTGTAAAATAGATAAATTTAATGATGCTAAATTAGCAATAAAGAATATCAGTAATAAAACAAATGATATAGATAATGAGATTATTACAACATTAGCTTTACATTCTCCAGAAGCAAAAGACCTAAGAGCTATGGTATCATATCTTAAAATTACGAACGAACTTGTTCGAGCTTGTTCAAATACAAGAAGTTTTATAAAAGGGTTTCAAGAAGTTTGTAAAAAAGTTGATATTAAAACAATAAATGACTATGCAATACCCATGCAAAAATCTACAGTAGAAGCGTTGGAATATACTATCAAAATGATGGATATAGATTGCGTAGATGAGATACAAGAATATTTCAATAAAGTATTAATAGCTGAAAATAAAACAGATGATTTATATGAGATGATAGAAAATACTCTTATAAAACAAGCAGATAAAGCAGATAATTTTTCTAGATACCATCAAATGTTATCATCATTAAGAAAAAGTGAAAAAGTTGCAGATAGAGCAATAAGTATTGCAAGTTTATTATTATTTGCTAACAATGGTGGAGAGATACACCAAGTTTAATCTTGATATAATATTGAAATAATAGGAGATTGTTATGCAAGATAGTACTATATTAGTTGTTGAAGATGAACAAGATATTTTAGACTTAATTGAATACACATTGACAAAAGAGGGTCATGATGTTATATCTTGTTTAGATACAAAACTTGTAGAACAATTATTAGAAGAAGAAAATATTAATCTCATTATAATGGATAGAAATCTTCCTAATATTGAAGGAAGTATGTTTATTCAAAGTATTCGAGATAAAGGATATAATCATCCTGTAATCTATCTAACTGCAAAAGACAAAGAGGAAGATATTCTTGAAGGATTTAAAAGAGGTGCGGATGATTATATCACAAAGCCTTTCAACCTTGAAGTTTTAAAAGCTAGAGTAAATGCTGTTATTAAAAGATCAACAAAAAATGTAAAGATAGAAAAAATAAAAGATATAGTTTACAAAGCTACACAAAAGAAATTTTTTATTGAAGAAACAGAGATAAAGCTTACTCATCTTGAACATGATTTATTATTAGAATTTTTTAAAAATAAAGATGTATTACTAAGTCGTGAAGTTCTTTTACAAAATGTATGGGAAGACTATACCGATGTTAAATCAAAAACTGTAAATGTTGCTATTAAAAGATTAAAAGAAAAAATTGATCCAACTGGAAAAAAAGAGTATATTAAATCCGTTCGAGGTGAAGGATATATTTTTGCTTAGACTTCATGATATATTTTTAAGAAAATTTATACTCCTTTTTGGAATAATTTTTTTAATCTTAGAGCTTGTTGTCTATACTTGGATAAAAAATATTTATATCGAGCAAACAAAAATTGACCTTCTTCACAATATAAGTATTTTTTCATTAGGTATAACTGATTTCAACAATATTGATGAAAATGTACAAAAAATAAAAGAAAAAATCGGATTAAGAGTTACAATTATTAATAAAGATGGTGTTGTAATTGGCGAAAGTGATGAAGATAAAAGTTTAATGGAGAATCATTTACAAAGAGCTGAAGTGATTAATTCAAAATACCAAGAATATGGTTTTATAATTAGAAAATCAGATACAGTAAACAAAGAGCTACTCTATGTTTCAAAAAAATTCTCACTTCATGGGGAAGAATACTTTATAAGAATGGCAAGAGATATTGAACAAATCAATGAGGAGTTTTTTTATCTCTCATTAAAAGTTGCCATTTTATTCCTGTTTTTTGTTACTTTAGCTTTTTGGGTTGCACGATATATTAGTAAAAAAGTAGAATATGAAACTACTGAAATTTTGGACTTTTTAAATAACCTTACGAAACAAAATAAAGATATAAAGATAGAATCAACATACTCTTATGAATTCAATAAAATAACGCAACTTTTAAGTGAAGTATCAAAAGCTTTAATNAAAAAAGAGAAACAAAAATCAAAATATACAGCTAAATTAAAACTTTCAAATAGACAAAAAAATGATATCATCTCTGCAATTTCTCATGAATTTAAAAATCCTATTGCAGTTATAAGTGGCTACACACAGACTTTACTTAAAGATGGTGATATAAATCCCGAAATAAGAAAAAAGTTTTTAAAGAAAATTTATTCAAATTCTGATAAATTAACAACTATGATAGATAGACTTCGTTTAACTTTAAAATTAGAAGATGGGAAACAAGCTAAAAACTTCACCAAAGTTGATTTAGTAAAAATTACAAAAAATATCATCGAAGATTTAAAAATTTCTTATCCTCAAAGAGAAATTTATGTAGAAGCTGATAATATCAAAATCAATGCTGATGAAACTATGATTCGAATAGCTATCGAAAATATAATAGAAAATGCTTTAAAATATTCACAAGATGATGTTTTTGTAACTATTACAAATAAAGAGATTAGTATAACAGATAATGGTATTGGAATCAAAGAAAAAGATATACAGAAAATTACAAATAAGTTTTATAGAGTTTCAAATAATACATGGAATAATTCTTTAGGAGTTGGTTTATCTTTAGTATCCAATATAATTAAATTTCATAAATTCAAACTAGAAATTAAAAGTATTGAAAATGAAGGCTCAACTTTTACTATAAAATTACATTAATTTGTTAATATATTATTAATATAAGCTCTATACAATTAGAATACAAAATAAATAATCGAAGGGGAAGTTATGTTCAATACATTATCAAAAAAACTGAATATTATTGCAATAAGTTTACTATTTGCAGTTGGGGCAATCGGATTAAATGGTGCTGTTTTAAAAGTAGATAAAAGTCATTCTGAAGTTGGTTTTTCTATAAAACATCTTATGATAACAAATGTCAATGGTAACTTTTCAAACTTTGATGCTGATATTGAGTACAATANNNANAGTAAAAANTTNGAAAAATTTATTGCTACTGTTATGACAACTAGTATTAATACTGGTATTGAAAAAAGAGATGACCATCTAAGAAGTGCTGATTTTTTTGAAGTAGAAAAATATCCAACAATGAATTTTTCAATGAATTCTTATACTCTTGATGGAGATGAAGGTATGTTAAGTGGAGATTTAACAATCCATGGAATTACAAAAAAAGTAACTTTTGAAGTTGAAAATAATGGAATGATAAAAGATCCATGGGGAAATACAAGAACAGCTTTCACACTTGAAGCAAAAATCAATAGAAAAGATTTTGCTCTTAATTGGAATAAAGCTTTAGAAGCTGGTGGTGTACTTGTAGGTGATACAGTAAAAATCACAGTGGAAATTGAAGCAATAGTTCAATAATATCCTCAAAAGAGAAAGATAATATATCTTTCTCTTCTTTTTGTAGGTAAAGATATATTTATTCTCAAATCATATAAACTTCTTTTAGATACAATACAAAATATACAATAAACCTAAGGAATATTTTGTCTCCTATAATTCTTACTACTTTAAATGGTAGATACTCCCATTCAAGTTTAGCTTTACGATATCTCTATGCAAACTTACATGAACTACAAAATCATACTACAATACTAGAATATGTAATCAATGAAAATATGCAAGATATAGCAGAAAAAATATTACTTCAAAATCCAAAAATAATAGGAATTGGTGTCTATATTTGGAATGTATCTAATGTATCTGAACTTATCCATATTATTAAAAAAGTAAGTCCACAAACTATTATTATTTTAGGTGGCCCAGAGGTCAGTTATACACCTTTTAGGGTAAATTTAGATGTTGCAGATTATATAATACAAGGGGAAGGTGAAATTCAGTTTTACACTCTTTGTAAAAATATACTTGAAGAAAACAAGATTGAACAAAAAATATTTTATCCTCAACTTTTAGATGTAAGTACAATAGAACTTCCATATAAATACTACACAGATAACGATATTCAAAATAGACATATCTATGTGGAAGCATCTAGAGGTTGCCCTTATAATTGTGAATTTTGTTTATCTTCTATTGATAAAAAAGTACGTTATTTTGATGTAGATGAACTTATAAATGAATTTGAAATATTATGGCAAAGAGGTGCTAGAGGGTTTAAATTTATTGATAGAACTTTTAATCTTAATATTGAAGTTGCTACAAAACTTTTAGATTTTTTCTTAGCTAAAAAGGAGGGATTTACTACCATTTTGAAGTGATACCTGATAATTTTCCTAAAACTTTGCGGGAAAAAATAAAACTATTTCCAAAACATAGTTTGCAACTTGAAGTTGGTATTCAAACACTCAAAAAAGATATTGCAAAAAATATCAAAAGAACTTTGAATATTCCTAAAATAAAGAAACTTATCATTTTTAGAAAAAGAAACAAATGCACATATTCATGTGGACTTAATCATAGGTTTGCCAGGGGAAAGTATGGAAAGTTTTGGAGAAAATTTAGATACACTTGCTTCCATAACACAATGTGAAATTCAAGTGGGAGTATTAAAAAAGCTTTCAGGAACAACACTTAATCGACATGATGAAATCTTTGGAATGATTTATAGTGATATTCCCCCTTATGATATTTTATCCAATAATTTAATCCCTTATAAAGAGATGCAAAAACTAAAAAGATTTTCAAGATTTTGGGATATTGTTTACAATAGTGGAAATTTCATAAAAACTTTTGAACTTTTAGTGGAAAATAAAAGTGTTTTTGAAACTTTTTATCAGTTTAGTAATTGGCTTTATGCTCAAACATTCTCTACTTGGCAAATCTCACTTAATAGAGTTGCAAAGTTTTTATTTGATTTTATTGTAGAAGTTCAAGGATTGGAAGAACAAAAAGTTGCTGATATTTTGGTTGCTGATATTTTAAAAGTAAATGGGAGAAAACTTCCTAAATTTTTAAAAGAATACAGTGATATAACAATTCGTTCTAATAATGATACTATGAATATAGAACTAAAAAATAAAAGACAACAGAAAAGGTAAACTATGTGTTTGGTTATAAGTGGTATTTTTGGTTATTTAGCTTATAGTTTTTATATAGATGGAGCTATTGCTAACGCTTTGATAAATGGTGGTATTGCTTTAATTTTTATAGGATTATTAATACGCAATATACTCAAAACAAAAAAAGAGAGAAACTAGTTCTCCCTTTAGAAATATTTATTGTAACTATTTTAAAGTGTAAATTTATTTTTTAATTTAAAAAATACAATTATAGCTCTATATTGTATAAACATAAACGGCAACATAAGGATAAAATATGCTAGAGATTTTATCTCCACAACTCCATTCATAACAAGTCCCATATTTATAAAAAACATACCAAATACAAAAAATGCAACACCTGGACAAATTAGAGCAAAGCTTATAGTTGACTTATTATCACCATCAATATATGTTTCAAAATATCCAAGTTTCTTCATCACAGAGTAACCTAACATACCAAAAATAAGTTGTAATGCAACAACAAAACTTGTAAGTGTAAATAGTGAAGCTTTCTCTAACTCTTGTCCAAAATTATGGTCTAATCCAAAACTTACTCGTACAAATGTAATACCAAGAAGTGTTAAAATTGGTATCATAATCCATAAAGATGGGCTAGCTTCTACTGAGATACCATGTTCAAACATATTTTTAAATCCAAGTATAAGTTTGATAGTCACAAGAAGTATTGAGATAGATGCAAAAAATATCGATCCAAAAATCCCAATAGCATTTATAACAATATTATGACTCATAGCCCCAGGTGCTGCAAACCCAACTGCTATCATAGAAAATGCAAAAATAGAGATCATCTGAGATAGGTTATTGTTTTTTGTAAAATCAAAATTACCTTTAGTTAATAATCTTCCAAAATAAACCATAAAAAACTTAATCCCAAAATACCCAACAGTAGCAAATCCGAGTAAAGCAAATGGGAAAAGGTACTCAACAATACTCCATAATCCTGGTACAAAAACTGCACCTAGTACAAAACATACATTTATAGTCATGGCAAATGTAAGTGGCATAGTCATTAAAGTAACTTCAGCATTACTATTTTTTAAAGTAATGTATGCTTCTGTTTCTTTGAAAGCTTTGTACTGTTTGATATTCCACATCAACAGTTTGAAATGAAAATAAGCAAAAACAATTATAAATACCAAAGCAAATGCTGTAACAAATGAAAGCCAATCTCCTTGCATAAGTGCTAGCATAACATGGTCATATGTAGTCATTGGTGTTTTCGGATGTGGAATCAAAAACAACAAATACATAAAAAACGATACGGATAAACCTCCAGCACTAAGTGCTGCTAAAAAATACAGCGGAGAGTATTTTTCTTTTAATAACATCTAACTTCCTTTTTTTTTACTAAACTGTGTGATTTTATCTTAAATAAAATTAAATAAATATTATAAGGTAAAACTATGGGTCAATTTTTTCTTCATTATAAGAAAATAAATTTATAATATTATTTAACTTTAACATTTTTTACTATATTTTGCATTATAAATTATCAAAATCAACTGTTACTTCATCAATTTGACTTTGAGTTAAATTATCTTTTGCATACTTTAAATGAATATTCTTATTAACAAAAAACTTTACTAAATCTTTATCTAACTCTTCATCTTTTGCCATAAATGATAATATTTTCATAGATGTATTTAATGAGTTTGCATTTTTATAAGGTCTATCATGTGCTGTTAGTGCCTCAAAAATATCTGCTACTGCTAAAATTCTTGATTCAAAGCTTATCTCATCTCCTTTTAAACCAAATGGATATCCACCACCACAAATTTTTTCATGATGTCCCCCTGCAATTTGTGGTACATTTCTTAATTTTTTGGGATAAGGAAGCGAAGCTAACATATCATAACTGACTTTTGCATGATTGTTAATAACAAATCTCTCTTCATCTGTTAAGGTTCCTTTTTTAATACAAAGATTTTTCACCTCATCTTTTGTTAAGAGATTTGTTCTTTTCCCTTCTAATGTAATTTGATGTTTTGATATATCAATAATTCTTTCAATTTTATCATCAAACATAAATTCACCACCAGTATTTGATTCTTTTATAAATTCTAAATCATCATTTAGTTTTTCAATCTCTTTTTCAAACTTTTCTTCTAAAGTATCTTTTTCATTTTGATTACAAGATAGTGACTTCTTTAGAAAATCTAACTCTTTTTCTTTTTTTAATAATTCAAACTTTACTTTTACTGTATTAATCCTATCATAAATAGTTTCTAATTTTTTTGATTTATCTATCACATATTCTGGTGTAGTAATTTTCCCTATATCATGCATCCAAGCAGCAACATCTATCTCTCTTAACTGTTCTTGGGTAAAAAATTTATTTTTATATATCCCTTGTGTGTCATTATTAATTTCTTGAGCAATCATTGTTGAAAGTTCTGCTACTCTATTAATATGTCCCGCTGTATATTTTGATTTTTCACCAATTGCAGTTGCAATAGCTCTCATAAATGCATTTAAAAGTTCTTCTAAATCTTGCGTCAACTTTGTATTTGTAACAATTACTGCTGCTTGAGAAGACATAGATAAAATGAGCTTTTCATCATCAGATGTAAACTCACAAAAATCACCATTATCGTCTTGCTTATTAATAAGTTGTAAAACCCCTATAACATCATTTTCATGATTTTTCATTGGTACAACTAACATTGACTTAGTAGTATATCCAGTACTACTATCAAATGCTTTTGCACCTTCAAAAGTATATTTTTTTGAACTATACACATCAGGGATATTAATAAGTTTGTCATTTAATGCACAATGTACTGATATATTTATATCATTTGGTGTTCCATCTTCATAATACAGCTTTAAATTTGGCCAAGGAACAGGATCATAGATTCCCCCTAATCTAAAATTTAGAGAATCAGTTTGAACAGCTGTAAATTGTAATGATTTCTCATCATCACTCATTAAATAAAATGTTCCTGCATCTGCATTTGTGAGTTTTTTAGCAACAGTTAGAATTTTGTCCATTAAGATATCTAGATTTTTTTCACTTGTTAGTGCATATCCTATTTGATTTAATTCTTCCACATAAAGATCTCTTTTATATTGAACAGAAGTAACTATATTTGTGGTAATATCTATTGTATCACCATCTTTTAAAATTACGATTTTATTTTTTTTATCTTCTAATTCATTTAACTCTTTTTTAATTTCATCTATAAAAACTGGTTTTAAATGATTAATATAAATCACCACATCATTTCGTTGTAATTTATTTTTTATTTGTTTTTTAAATAGTTTTGGTGTTAAATGTTTGCTCTCTAAAGCAAGGGTATCTAGTCTAGAAGGAAATGAAATATCTATTACAATAGAATGAATACTATCATTATTATTCACTTCATCCCAAATATCATCACATATATATGTATCTGAAGTAAAAAAGATTGAATTTGTATTTTTAGTTATTACATACCCACAACTTGAATTGGTATGATTATTTTTTACAGGTTTAATTTTGCAATCATCTAGTTCAATAATTTGACCAATTTCAATCTCTTTAAAAATAATTGCTTTTTCATTATTACACATAAGAGTAATTTCATGAAAATCTGGCCAAATATCTCTATTGAAAATAAACTTTTTTAAATTATCTAAGGCACCTTTTAAACCATAAATCACTATAGGTTTTTCTCTTACTTCAAAAAAAGTATCAATTAATAATGGAATATCTACAATATGATCAAAGTGAGTATGTGTTACAAATATATGATTAATATATTTAGCATCTTCACCCAAAGGAGATAAAACATTACCAGCATCTATAATTATATTTTTGGATATTTGATAACAAGTTGTACTACTTTTGTCACTTTTACCACCATAAGCTCCTAAAATTTTTACTGTATCTTTCATCTTAAACCCTACCTATTCTTGTATTATATCAAAAACTTGATATAATAATTACATCTTATTTATAAAAGAATTACAGTTGAACTTAAATAAAAACATATCAAAGCTTATCATTTATACTATCGTTTCAACTATCATATCTTTAATGGCTATAACATCATACCTTTATCTTCCAAAAAAATTAAATACTTTTGATAATATTTTACGAGATTATATGTTTACTATAAGAGGGCCTATCCCTGATAGTAAAAATATAGTTATTATTGATTTAGATGATAAATCATTACAAGAGATTGGACAATGGCCTTGGTCAAGAGATATTGTCTCTAAATTAATTAATAATTTAACTCAAAAAGGTGCAGCAATTATCGGTTTAGATATTGTATTTGCAGAAGAAGATAGAAGTTCGCCCCATACACTTATCAAAAAAGTAGACTTTAAAACCAACAATATAATTTTTCCAAACTATGACAATATTTTAGCACACACAATTGCTAACTCTCCTGTAATATTAGGATATCAATTTCAATTTGGTGATGAAACATATGCAACTAATATTTCTCCTCAAATACCTGCTATTTTTATTGAAAAGAATAGAAACTTTGAAGATACAGATTATGTGTTAAATGCCAAAGGAACTTTATTAAATATTCCTATAATTCAAAATAATGCTTACTCAAGTGGTTTTTTCAATAATATTCCAGATGCCTCTGGAACTATTAGAAGTGTACCTTTAGTTATAAGATATGATTTAGAACTTTATCCATCTTTAGCCTTAGAAGTTCTAAGAGCTGCCCTTGGTATTAATCAAGTTACAGTAAACTACAATGAAATAGGAGTAAGCACTGTAACTTTAGGTGAATTTAAAATACCAACAGATAGACACGGTAGGTTACTTGTGAATTATAGAGGAGCTGAAAAAAGTTTTCAATATATCTCTGCTGTTGATATCCTAAATAACAACTTCAATCAAAAAGATATAGAAAACAAGATAATTCTTATAGGAACAACAGCAGCTGGACTACAAGATTTGCGTTCAACTCCTTATGATTCAATTTTTCCAGGAGTTGAAATCCATGCAATGTAATTGATAATATTTTAAATAAAGATTTTCTACATAAACCTGCTTGGGCAGATGGTGCAAATATAGTCCATATAGTTCTCATAACATTTTTTCTCATATTTTTATTAGGCTTTACAAAAGCTAGTCAAGTAGCACCAGTTGTAATTCTTTCTATAGGAATAGGAAGTTATATGCTCTACTATTTACTCTTCTATGAAGGTATAGTTTTAAATCTATTCTTCCCTTTATTTGTCACTTTAATATCTACCATATCTGCTTTAATCATTGATTATTTTTTAGAAACAAAACAAACTATGCTTATAAAAGAAAAGTTTGCAAACAAAGTCTCTTCTAAAGTTATGGATGATATCTTAAAAAATGAAAACAATGCTCTTCAAGCAACCTCAAAAGAGATTACAATATTTTTTAGCGATATACGAAGTTTCACAAATATTTCAGAATCAATGCCAAATGCTAAAGTACTTATTGACTATCTTAACCAATATATGAATCCAATGACTGAAATAATTATCAAAAAAGAGGGAACTATTGATAAATATATAGGTGATGCTATCATGGCTTATTGGAATGCCCCAATTGATGTTCAAAACCATCAAGACAAAGCCTTACAAGCAGCCATTGAACAAATAGAATACTTAACAATACTAAATAAAAGTCTCCAAGAAAAAAATATGCCACTTATAGATATTGGTATTGGACTTAATTGTGGTACTGCAGTTGTTGGAGAGATGGGTAGTTTAATAAGAAGTGACTATACAGTTATAGGAGATTCTATAAATTTAGGCTCAAGACTAGAGTCCCTTTGTAAATCTTATGGTGCAAAAATTATTATCTCTCAACACATGAAAGATGCACTAAAAGAAGAGTATATTATTCGTGATTTGGACTTTGTTCGTGTAAAAGGGAAAAAAGAACCTATTAATATATATGAAGTACATACCAATACTTTAAAAGGTGTAATTGAAGAGGAGTTAGAGCTTTTTCATAAAGCCTTAATACTTTATAGAGATTCAAAATTTCCTGAGGCACTTCAAGTATTTAAAGAGTTAAAAAATCTTGACAGTACCATCAACAAAAAAGCAGTAGAACTCTACATCCAAAGATCTGAAGAGTTTATCCAAACCCCACCTATAAATTTTGATGGAGTTTATACTTATACTACAAAATAAGGTTAGTTAGAAGTAGCGTCAAATGTACCTTTTGATTCTTCTCCATATCCATCATCAAAGTTAAAATCACCACTTACATATTCAGCTGCACTTCCACTAAATGTACCAGAACCTGTACCTCCCCAAATACCTGAATACCCAGTAACACCATTTGGTCCAAGAATATCAAAACCACTTCCATCTGCTTTAACAGTACCTGTTATATTATTTATAGTATCTGTCATTAGTACGCCACCATTAATATACTTTGCAGATAAATCTGCTGAGA
>JGI24023J19991_10002295_pt1 | contig 14060 bp, 13 predicted proteins | sample Cruoilmetagenom1_FD_19991 | JGI IMG/M metagenome (IMG submission 19991) | reverse complement strand
GGCCTTTACATCCCTCTGGCGTTGTTGGGTTCCCGATTGTTCGGTCTTCCTGGAATCTTTGCAGGAGCCTCTTTTTCGGCCATTATTGCCGGAATTCTGGGTGCCTGGTGGGTGAAAAGAACGGTTTAATGCTATAATTTTTTTATGTCAAAAGATGGTATGAACTATGCTCCGGATATGTCCGGGGTGAAAAAGGTGGTAAAACCCGGTGAGTTTATCTTTGCCGCTTCCCACTTCAATCACGGCCATATTTACGGGCAGATTGCCGGGCTGGCAGCTGCCGGCGGTACTTTGAAATCCGTTTATGAACCCGATGAGTCCAAGCTGGAACCCCTGCTGAAAATCCATCCTGATGTAAAAGTTGTTAAGGATTTTCAGGAGATTCTTGATGATAAGGATATTCATTTGTTGACCTCTGCCGCAATCCCGAATCTACGCTGCGGAATCGGTCTGCAGGTAATGGGTGCCGGTAAAGACTATTTCTCCGACAAAGCCCCCTTTACAACAACGATACAGCTGGATTCCGCCCGGAAGAAAGTGGAAGAAACCGGCCGGAAGTATATGGTCTGTTACTCTGAGCGCCTGATGAACGAGTCGGCCTGGCATGCCGGGGAGCTCATCCGCGAAGGTGTCCTGGGTCGTGTTCTCCATGTATTGAATCTGGCTCCTCACAACCTGGCGGCATCAAGCCGTCCGGACTGGTTCTTTAACAAGGAACGCTCGGGAGGCATTCTCAACGACATCGGCTCTCACCAGTTCGAGCAGTTTCTCTATTATGCCGGAGCGGAAGACGCAAAGGTTAATTACGCCCGGGTTGAGAATATGAACCACCCCGAATATCCGGAGCTTGAAGATTTTGGAGAAGTGAGCCTCACCCTGGATAATGGAGTATCAGCATACAGCCGTATGGACTGGTTTACCCCGGCCGCATCAAGAGTCTGGGGGGATGGACGAACCTTTGTCCTGGGTACCGATGGCTACATGGAACTCCGAAAGTATGTTGATGTTGCCCGGGAGGGGTATGGAGATAAAATCTTCCTGGTGAACGGGGCAAAAGAAGTGGAAATCGACTGCCGGGGAAAGATCGGCTATCCCTTTTTCGGCCGGCTCATTCTGGATGTGCTGAACCGGACCGATAATGCTATGACCCAGGAGCATACTTTTAAAGCTTCGGAACTGGCGATGATGGCCCAGAGCCTGGCGGATAAAGCGGAGTGAATGTTCGGAGTTATCCCTTGTAGAACCGCGTAGAATTATCAAAAGAATATATATAAACCGAATAAAAGTGCAAAAATTGTAATTAAAATACAAGATTCAGGTGAATTACCACAGTAGCATAATCAGTCAGATAGTAGAGGAGACTGGTAAATATGAGCGGTAATTACAATATGTTTCACGTTGAAGTTCTACCACCCAGACAGGATGTTGAAGATTTGGAAGTCCGTCTGGAACGATTTGCAACCAGGTATAAAAGAGTTCTGGATGCAGGATATTGTGCCTGTATCACAGACAATGCTATGGGTAATATGTCTTTTCAGGGTACGGAGATTATCGAGGAATACGATCTTCCTGTTGATGCCGTCAATGTTATGATTCACCTGAATACATTTCATTCAAAAAATGTTCTTGATAACATCCTTAAAAGCTGTATAGACAGAGGGATAAAGTATCTTCTTGTTATCTCCGGCGATGGAAATGTCCGCTTTCCCAAGTTAAAACCAGCAGACCTGGGTATTCAGGGTGTATCCAGTGTTACAGCAGTTGAACTCCTTCAATATATAAACCGTGAATACACCGGATCTTTTCACAACGGAGTGGCTTTTAACCCCTACGAGCCGGAAGAAGAAGAGCACGAGAAAATGATGAAGAAGATTGATGCCGGGGCTGAGTTTGTTATCACCCAGCCGATTATTGACAGTAATCCCATCGTCGACAAACTCATTTCCGAGATTGACTTACCGGTTATGGTAGAAGCCTGGATGTCTAAAAAACTTCATCTTCTTTCCGATTGTGTCGGATATGATATTCCTGAAGATACGGAATACGATCCGATTGAATCACTCAAAAACTTGCAGACCAATTACCCTTCCGGAGGCGTTTATCTCGCCATGATGAACTACAAGAGGCAGTTTAATCTGCTTTCGGAAATAGGGAGAGCATAAATAAAATGAAGATAGTTGTATGTGTTAAACAGGTTCCCGGAACAACGGAAGTCAGCATAGATCCGGAGACTAAAAGACTTATCAGGGAGGGTGTTTCCATTGAAATGAATCCCTTCGATACATATGCCCTGGAGCAGGGGATTCTTCTTAAAGAAAAGCATGGCGGTGAATTAGTGGTACTTTCAATGGGGCCGAAAAGGGCGGAGCTGACATTGAGAGAAGCGATTGCCTGTGGAGCCGACCGGGGTGTCCTTCTTAACGGCCGCCCTCTCGGTGGTTCTGATACCTACGCAACAAGCTACATTCTCTCTCAAGGTATTAAGAAGATAAAGGATGTTAACCTTGTTATCTGCGGTAAACAGGCTGTGGACGGGGATACCGCTCAGGTAGGCCCCGGAATAGCCGCACATCTTGGATGGCCTCAGGTAACGTATGTTTCGAAATTTATTGAATCCGGGGAATCTGAGCTCAAACTTGAGAGAATGCATGAGTCGGGGAGTGATGTAAGCGTTGTTGAACTACCGGCGGTTCTGACAGTGTTGAAAGATGTCAATATTCCCCGGATTCCAACACTTAAAGGTCGGCTGAATTCCCGGAAAGTTGATATAACAATCTGGGATGAAACCGATCTGGAAACTGATTCTGAAAAAATCGGTCTTGGAGGTTCTCCCACACGGGTAGTTTCCACAAGGAAACCGGATGCCAGAGATAAACACACGATTGTTCTGAAGGGCAGTGCTTCTGATTCGGCCAGGGAATTAATGAAGATATTAAAAACCCGGTTAGAGCTTTAATTTTAGAGAAAAAACAGGAGAAGAAAAATGAAACTTTCAGAGTTGGATCGTGCTGATAATTATAATGATGTCTGGGTGCTGGGAGAGATTGCAGAAGGGAAAGTCCATAGAGTAACCCTTGAGCTGCTCGGAAAAGCGAAGGATCTTGCGGAGAAACGTATCTCTGCTGGTAGTAAAGTTGTGTGCCTTTTGCTGGGACATCAACTGGATGGTCTGGAGAAAGAACTCTTTTCTCACCATGCCGACAAAGTGATAATAGTGGATGATGAAGCTCTCAAATTCTTTAACGATTCAATACATGCTTCTGTTGTTACCAGACTGGTTAATAAATACAAACCGGAAATAATGATTTCAGGAGCGACGAGCAAAGGCAGGAGTCTGATGCCCCTGGTTGCGGTTAAACTTGAAACCGGTCTGACTGCAGATTGTACCGGTCTGGAAATTGATGAAGATTCCGGATTACTTCTTCAAACACGTCCGGCATATGGTGGAAATATCATTGCAACGATTAAATGTGAAGATTACAGACCACAGATGAGTACTGTAAGACAGGGTGTATTTAAAGTTCAGCCGGAAGATGTTTCCGGAACCGGTGAGCTGATTTCCGAGTTTGTTCTTGATGAGGAAAAACAAACCTCATTAACTGTACTCTCCGAGGAAGGTCTCGATGGAGAGTCAAGAATCAACCTTCACGATGCCAATGTTATTGTTACCGGAGGAAGAGGAGTAAAAAATGCCGATGGATTCAAGGTGATACACGACCTGGCTGACGCTGTTGGCGGTGCTGTCGGAGCCTCCAGAGCAACAATTGATTCAGGTTGGATTTCCTATTCTCATCAGGTAGGTCAAACTGGACTGACAGTTCAGCCGGAGGTTTATATTGCCTGCGGTGTTTCCGGTCAGATTCAGCATCTTGTCGGGATGCAGTCCAGTGATTTTATTATCGCGATTAACAAAGATCCGGATGCCCCGATTATGCACCTTGCAGATGTTGCCATTGTGGGAGATCTGTTTGAAGTTATTCCTGAAATCACAAAACTGCTTTCAAACTGATGCTATATTACAAAAAGTATGAAAAGTATAAAATCAAAAATAATAATGGAGGCTTGAAATGCCGGAATTAAAGTTAAAGATTATTGCAGAGAAGATAAACGATTCTGTTCCCAGTACACACAAATTATTCGAAGCTGATGATTTTGACGGCCTTGTTGAACTTGCTAAAACACAGGCAGAACAGGGAGCAGCGTATATTGATGTCAATATCGGTCCCAGGGATCCTGAGTTGATGACGAAGCTTGTTACAGCTATTCAGGATGTGGTTTCTCTTCCTTTGTGTATTGATTCACCTGATATTGATATACAGAAAGCAGGTCTTACAGCCTATAAACCGGAAAAAGCCGGTGGTGCCATACCTCTCATCAATTCTATCTCAGAGCTGAGAATGGAATTTGTGGAACTCGCTGCAATACAGCCGGCCAGGTTCCTGGTACTCTGTACGGAAAGCTCTGTTGACGGACATTTGAAACCCAATGAAACCGGGGAAGAAATATTGGCGGCAGGAGAGCGGGTAAGTGCTGCATTGAAGAAAAGATGGGACTATATAACCAACGATCATCTGTTTCTGGATCCCGGTATGGGGCCTCTGGGTGCAGATATGAATGGAATAACGAATGCCACTGTAGACGGTGTCAGACTTATTCACGGGTCCGAAAAGTTGAAAGGATGCCATATGTCTGTGGGGCTTTCCAACTTTTCCGTGCAGCTTCCGTCCCGGACTGCCGGCGGCGATCTTGTAAAAACTCCCCTTGAATCTGCTTTTCTTACAATAACCAATCCTCTCGGAATGGATCATGTAATCGGAAGTACAAAGAAAAAGTATAAATTCCTTGATGAGAATCATCCTGCTCTAAAAACTGTTAAAAATATTCTTGAGCTGGAAGGTTTTGACAGATTAACCCGGCTTCAGGAATTCTACTCGTAGTATTTGCAGAGAGCCCCGTCTACGGGGCGATTATCTGTTGAATCCTATCAGGATTGTGGCCAGTTTTGTGTCCGGTGAGAAGCTGCATTGTTCTCTGATATAACTATCAGACATGGTTGACGGGCTTACTGACATAACATTTCTGATTCTTAAACGATCCTTGACGGATTCAAGTTCGGTGAAGCCGAGGGGAGGAATCAGGAAAAATGCCGGATTTCCGGCTCTGTTGCAGCGCCGCTCCGGGTAGATTACAAAATCATCGCTGATATACATGTAGTCTTCGTCTTCTGTTGGTTTTTTATTGATTAACTCTTCACCTATAATCCTGAAATCTCTGTTATCAACTCTCAAATGGTACTCTTTTCCGTCATCCTCTTTCAGCTTTTCAACCAGAAAAACTGTAGAATTCGGAGGAGGCCGGAAACTTGAATTTTTTAGTATCGCAAATACCTCAGTGCATTGCATAATCATTGGGATTCCAATATTCTGAAGACCGATTACGCTGCTTTTCTCATAATCTTCTTCAAGTTCTATTATCATCTTTCTGCTCTTGTCATCAATCCGGGAAGTTGTGAGTACACCTTCAATATTCTGCAGGAGGTCTGTAATTTCTTTCAAAGCAATTTTCCTCTCTATGAAAAGCCTTCAACCGCTTTTTTTATCGCATGGATATGCTTGTCCGTAGTTCCGCAACAGCCCCCGATAATGTTAACCCCTGCTTTTATCCATAGCTTATTCTGGCCCGCTATTTCCTCCGGTGTTGCAGGGAAGACGGATATTCCCTCAATCAGTTCCGGTAAACCGGCATTGGCCTGAATAATTACAGGAATCTCAGGTAATACGGTTTTTATCTCCTTGATAATTTGTGTCATACCTTCATAACCTTTCCCGCAGTTTGCTCCGACGATATCGGCTCCTGCATTCACTGCGGCTATGGAAGCCTCAGCTGGTGTAACTCCCATCATGGTCCGGTATTCTCCCTGGACAGTCGGCTCAAAGGTAAATGAACATATTACCTCCAGGGAGGTATTTTCTTTGGCCGCTTTTACAGCTGAAATCGCTTCATCAACAGCGCTCATTGTTTCAACAATAATAGCATCGGCACCTCCGGCGGCAAGGGCCTCTGACTGCTCCTTGAAAACCTTGTAAAAGTCTTCTTCTGTCACATCACCCATAACTGTCATTTTTCCAGTGGGGCCTATTGATGCCATAACCCAGTTATCATCGCCTGCAGCTTTCCTGGAAATTTCGGCAGCTGTTTTATTCAGTTCAAAAACCTGTTCACCCAGGCCGTAATGCTCCAGTTTGTACCGGTTTCCCCCAAAGGTATTTGTTTCGATTAAATTAGATCCGGCATCGATATAGGAACGTGCAATATCCAGAACCATTTCCGGGTGTTCAAAGTTCCATAATTCGGGGCATTCTCCGCCTTTAAGTCCTCTTTCCTGCAGGGCCGTTCCCCATGCGCCATCGGCAACAAGTGTACGTCTATTTTTCAGAGCTTCTGTTATCCGTTGTCTTTTCAAAATCTCTCCTGGCTGCAGATTATAATGGAGATTGGGCTGTCTTGTCAGTTCTTTCCCGAATCAGGCTGCGGTGAAGCAGCGCCAGGCATCGGCAACATGTTGAGATTTTCCCGGAGGGGTGATTACCGTAAGGCCCGGACGCATTCCTGCAGGTAAATCTTTTTTAACCCATTCAATCCTGCCGGCATTATCTGATATGTACCACCACTGGTTATCGGCATTGGCCCACCCTTTTATCCGCCAGGTATTTTCAAGCTGATCGTGGAGGAAGGCATCCAGGTTTTTCCGGGCTATACCCGCCGCTTCAAGCAGGATGGAGCCGGGACGATTGGCTGGAATATTGCATGACTCAATAATTCCCCGATGATTACCATGTGCGGCACCTGAAAGCAGTGCCATATCTACATCCGCCTGCACTGTCCGGCAGGTTCGAGCAAGGGGGTTGATTTTTTGTATTACGGATTCGAAAGATGCTATCTCAGTTTCCTTCACAAGATCGCACTTGTTGATAAGTACAAGGTCTGCAGCTTCAATCTGCAACCTCAGAGCGCTGAGTGTCCCCAGCATTTTTGGTGTTCTTACAGCATCGGCAAGGCAGACTACACGGGCCAGATGAAAGTCGGCGGCCATGCGGTAATCGGTCAGGATTTTTTCCATTCCTGAGGGATCGGACATTCCCGAAGCCTCTACAAATATCCGGCTGGGTTTGAACTTGCCGAGAGCTTTAAGGCCCATTGCGAAATTTGCAGTTTTGCAGTTGCAGAATAAGGAGCCGCCGGAGACCTCATAGACTTCAAGACTCTCGTTTTTTTCAACCAGGGCGCCGTCTATAACAGTTTTGCCGAAATCGTTAACCAGAAGGCCGGCTCCTTCTCCAAGATTCCCGGAGAGAAGTTTGTTTACGAAGGTTGTTTTTCCTGATCCTAGAAAACCTGTAACAAGAATGATATCAATATTCATATACAATAAGCTCCTTATACGATTAGCTTTTGGAAGGTTTTTCCCCTGACGGCGGCAGAGGTCATCCTGAATTAAAAAATTAAAGCCCGGCCCCGATACACTCTTTGAGCTCATCTCTGTTCGGTATAACAGAGACAAATTTCACTTCCCCGTTAATACATATCGATGGCAGATTGGCTACTCCGAGCAAATCCAGACGGGCGATATTCTCGGGTTCGGTAATTTTCCTTTCAATAATTTTCACCTTATCGCCGAACTCGGAAACCATGTCATCTGCAGCAGCTTTCATATAACTACAGGCAGCACAGGTGGAGGAGTCGATTGTGAGAACTTCCACCAGGGTATGGTCCAGATTCTCGTAATCCGGCATCTCCACTTCGATATCAAGATCTTCTTTTACATAACCCTCCACCAGTTTACGGGCGGCATTGGGGTTCTGGACGGCCTGGGTAACTCCAATTACATTCTCTACCGGAGTGTTGTAAGGCATATCGCAGCCCGGAGCCAGGATGAAGTTTTTCCGGCCCATGGCATCAATTTTATCGATTGCAGTTTTCATTGAGTCCCGCTGATTCCCCAGAAGCATAACGACTGTAAGTTGTATATTGCCGCTGAGAACCACGTTGTGTCGGTCTGTAACTTTTTTGGCTTCAATCAGATCGATGTTCTCGTCAATCCCGAGACAGTCCGTACCAACCCGGCACATGAGGTCCAGATTTTTTGTTGCATCTCCACAGACGAAGAATGAGGAATGGACTCCCCGTTCACGAAGACCGTCAAACAGTCTTTTATAGGGTTTGAACATAAATTGCTCAAAAGCATCCGGTGATATCTGAGAGATAAGAGGATCTACCGGAGCGATTATATCCATACCGGTTTCAATGTAGTAGTCGGCCATTGTAAGGAAGACATCGGTGCAGTATTCCAGAAGGTTTGATACGTATTCAGGGTTGTCGTATATGTCCATGAAAATGTTGGTGCTCCGCAAATGGGAGGCCAGGGTGAAGGGGCCGCAAATCAGACCGTAAAGAGCTATATCAGGGGCAACAGTCCGGAACCGGTTCATCACATCAAGGGCCATGGGAATTCTACCCTCATCTTTCCGGGGTATTTTTGTCGGAACGACAGCTTCATCGGCCAGGGGGTGGCTGGAAACAGTGGGCGGAGAGTCTTCGGCCCATTTCAGATTACATCCCAGAATCTCGGCTTCAATCTGTAGATCGAAGATTACGGGCATTCCGTCGGGGGAGTATTGTTTTTCAGCTTCTACCAGACTTTCAAACAGTTTATCTCCGTCCTGAAGAAGTTCGGCAGCATTGTAGCCGGTAAGCTGTCCGATCTGAACTCCTGTATAGGGAACCCAGGGAACCCTCTTAAGTTCCTCGTTATTCAGGGCTTTGCGAATAAGCTCTCTTCCTGTCATGTTGTATCTCCTCGATTGATATACATCGCTTTCAGGGTGAGTCTATATTTTTTTAACGGAACGGCTCTTGCCTTTTTTTGAGATTTTTTATCCTTTTTTAACCAGTTTTTACTGAAAATTTACCAGCATCACAAGTTCTCTCAATGTATGACAAAAAAGTCCAAGACTGTTGAAAAGTCCAAGACTGATAATCTTTTCTATGAGGTTTAAAGTGATTTCCTGCCGTGTTTTTGTCCCTGAACTCGAAATCATTCTGAAAGATGCTGCTTCCGGTCCTGATGAGATTGATATTGACTGGCTTCCACTGAGGGCCCACGATCAGCCGGACGTATTAAGGAATGATATACAGTTACTGATAGACGCTGCTGATGATGTTGGAACCTACGATGCTGTTTTTCTGGCTTACGGCCTTTGCGGTAATGCTGTTTCCGGTATTCGGGCAGGATTGATTCCCCTCTACATACCCCGGGCTCATGACTGCAGTCATATCCTGTTGGGCGGATATACCGCTCATGCGAAGTTTTTTAAAGAGAATCCCAGCAGGGGCTGGACTTCCCGGGGCTATCTGGAGGAAGAGGGTGATCCTTTCAGAGCAGGCGGGGGAGGAAACGATTGGGATCTTGAAACCCTTGTTAAAAAGTACGGTGAAGAAAATGCCCGTTATGTCTATGATGCACTTCATGCTTCGGACAGCAGCGGAGATAAGGTTCTTTACTATCTTGATGTACCCGAAACCGGAAGCCCGGAATTTCTTTTAAAAGCCCGGGAGAGAGCGAAGGAACGAGGTAAACATCTGGAAGTGATACCTGCTACACTGACTTTCCTCTCCCGCTTGCTCGGCGGCCGGGGAGGGAGTGAGATTCTTTGTATTCCACCGGGATCCGCAATAAGGCCTTCCTGGGATAAGCAGATAATGATTAGTGATATGGAGTAATGATAAATGGGTAAAAAAATCGAAACGGATTCTCAAATTACAATTAAATTAACCACAGCTTCTGAATCTGTTTTTCTGATAGCTGAGGCTGGAGAAAATCTTCTGGAAGTGCTTCGGCAGCGGCCGGATCTGGCCCCCCCGGCACCCTGTGCCGGCCGGGGGAGGTGCGGTAAATGCCGTATTATTCTTGACGATGCAGGAAACAAAGGGACCCCGGCAATTCACGATGATGAACGGGCTACAATTACAGAAGCCGACCTTGAAAAAGGTATCAGGCTGGCCTGCCGCCTTGAGGCGGTAGACGGAATGAGTATTTCTCTGGAAGAAAAAGGGGCTTCCCGTATAGAAACCAGGGCCGAGGGATCTGATGTGGAACTCAACCCCCGGCTCGTGAAAAAAGTTGTGGTTCTTTCCCCTGGCAGCCTGGACGATCAGCGATCTGCCTCCTCCCGCCTGGAGGACTCCCTCGGGCTAACCCCGGGTACTCTTCCCTACCGCCTTTCCCGGCTGATTCCTTCGATTCCCGATGGCGAATCCCCCATTACAGTGGTTCTTGATGATGGAGAACCAGTGGCTTTGGATGTGGGCAGGGACAGCAGCACAGCCTTGTGGGCAGCAGCGGTAGATATCGGAACCACCACAGTGGCCATGTATCTGGTAAATCTGAAGGATGGCAAGGTTGCAGGTTCCCGGGCGGAGCTGAACCGGCAGGGACCCTTCGGTGCCGATGTGATTTCCCGTCTGGAATATGCCCGGAATGGAGAGAAGGAAACCGTTGAACTCCAACGGGCTATTGTCGGGCAGCTTTCCCATCTGCTTTCTGCTCTGGCAGATGAACATGAGGTTTCGCGGGAAGATGTTCATATGCTGGCAGTTGCCGGGAATACAGCAATGCTGCACTTGATGGCCGGGTGGGATTCAAAAGGATTGGGAGAAGCTCCCTTTTTACCGGCTGTGTTGGAAACCGAACCTTTCCTCGCAGAAGAAATCGGTTTTGAAGGTTTCCCAAGGCTGAGGATCTGGCCTCTTCCTTCTCTCTCAGCTTATGTCGGTGCTGATATCACCAGCGGTATAGTCGCCTCGGGTATGCATAAAAGAAACAGCAGCGATCTTCTGGTGGATATCGGAACCAACGGCGAAATGGCCCTCGGCGGAGCAGGCGGTCTTGTTTGTTGTTCCACAGCGGCGGGTCCGGCATTTGAAGGTGCCCATCTCTCTTCAGGAGTGGGAAGTATTCCAGGTGCCGTGGATCATGTGGACTGGATAAAAGGGAAAATGACTTTTTCCACAATTGACAGTATTCCCGCTGCAGGTTTCTGCGGTTCCGGTGTCGTGGATCTGGCGGCTTTTCTTGTGAAATCGAAACTGGTTGATGATACCGGCAGGATGGTTGAGAGTCTTGAAGAAGCTGAGGGTGATTTTGGGAGTATTACTGTTGAAACCGGGGAAACAGGTCCGGAAATAGTCTTTTCTGAAGGTCCGGATATCCATTGCCGGCTGGCTTTTACCCAGAAAGATCTCCGGGAAATTCAACTGGCAAAAGCTGCAATGTCTGCCGGAGTTGAGACATTACTCAAACAGGCGGGCCTGTCTGTGAAAGATGTGGGAACTCTGTGGCTGGCCGGGGGATTCGGAAGCTATATTCGTCCTGAATCGGCTGCGGCAATCGGGTTGATACCCCCGGAGTTTGCCGAGAAAACCCGTTCACTGGGAAATGCCGCAGCCCGGGGAGCGCTTCTCAGCCTGCTGTCCCGGGAGAAATATGATGAAATATGTAGTGTTTCCAAAGCGGCAAAAACTATTGAACTTTCCGGGCGCCCGGATTTTCAGAATGCGTATATTGAGGGAATGATGTTTCCTGAAGGGTGATAATACCTTAGATTAAAGGTTATGGCAGGATCAAATATAAAAAAACTTGATTGGAACAGGGTTCAAATGGCTGCCGAACAGTATTCACTGGCGACGGGTATCGACTGTCTGGTTATTGATGAGACAGGATTGATCGTGCAGCCGGAGAAAACTGATGTTCCGCCTGAATGTGCCCTGTGTCGCAGTTATACGGAGATTTCGGGAAAGTCGCTAAACTGCCGTGAGATTCATCTCTACGGAGGAACCCAGTCTTTTCGTTTCGGGGGACGTTATACCTATACATGTCCCCTTTCCCTGGTTCACTTCACCAGCCCTCTTCTGGAAGAGGGGCAGATGAAAGGGGCTTTAGTGGCTGGCCCGGTACTGTTAATTCATCCTGATGAGCTTCTGGATGATGAGATGGCCAGGCAGATGGAGATGACTCCGGAAAAACGACGGAAACTGGCTGATTCTCTGAAATTAATACCCCGGGTAAGTACCGAACGCGCCCGGGCTCTGACAGATCAGCTGCTTTACACGGCCAGCTGGATAACCGGTTGGGATGCCCGGACACTTTCTGAAAGTGAATCCCGGGCCTCACAGATGGCCCGGATTGCCGAGAGGATTCAGCAGCTTAAAGATGAGGAAGATGGACGGGTAAAAGAAATTTACCCCATTGATAAAGAGCGTGCTCTGCTTCGTTCTATTGCCCATGGAGATAAGGCGGAATCCGCAGCCCTTCTGAACGAATTGCTGGGCAGTCTCTATTTTGCAACAGGCTCCGATCTGATTACCATAAAGGCCCATACAAGAGAGCTGGTTGTGCTTCTCTCCCGGGCGGCTCTGGACGGCGGAGCAGATCCGGAGTCGGTCTTCGGGCTCAATCTGAGGTCCCACGACGACATTAATGCTTTTAACACTGTGGACAAGCTCAGCCATTGGCTGGGGGGGATGCTGCAGAAGTATGTCAGTTATGTTTTTGATGTACAGGCTGTCAGACACAGGGATGTGATACTCAGGGCCATGTCCTACATCCGCCGTCATTTTACAGAGAAAGTGTCCCTGGAAGAAGTGGCAGAGGAAGTATCGTTAAGCCCCACTTATTTTTCCCGGCTTTTCAAGGAAGAGGCCGGGCAGTCGTTTAAAGTCTATCTGAACGATTTGAGAATCGGCGAGGCAAAAAACCTGTTGGCAGAAACAGCTATCCCTCTGATAGACGTAGCCTCCCGGGTGGGCTTTGAGGATCAGAGTTATTTTTCCCGGGTATTCCGGAATGTTGTGGGGATATCTCCAGGGCGTTTCCGTCGTACAGCTGACGGCCGGCTGCCGGATGCCGATCAGGAGCTGCATGATTAGCGTTTTATTTGGAATTATCAGGTAAAATACCCCATAGGTAGCGTTCTGTACTTCCCCTACAGACGTTTCCGATGTATGTTTACCTCCGACTCATCGTTGAATCGAGGACTGTAATATTGGAAGAAGGAGCCTGGCCGGTGATAATCATCGAAGGACAGATCGGTGCTGGAAAAACCACCATGGGTGAAATTCTGGAACGGCACTTTGACATCCCCCTGTACCGGGAGCTGGGGAATCCCGACACCTTAAGTATGCTCGACCGTTTTTATGCCGACAAGGGCCGTTGGGCCTTTACAATGCAGATTCACTTTCTTAATGAACGCTTTCGTATGATTAAAGATATTCATGCTGCCGGTGGCGGTCTTCTGGACCGCTCCATTTTCGGTGATCGCATTTTTGCCGAACTTCTCCATGACGATGGTGATATGTCCGATGAGGAGTTTCGTTCCTACAACACACTACTGGACAATATGCTGGAGCATGCCGATCCTCCGGCACTGCTTGTCTATCTGGACTGTTCTGTTGATGCGGCTGAAGAGCGTATTACCATCCGGAACCGGGGCCTTGAATCCGGTATTCCCCGGGATTATCTTGAGAAACTTAACGCAAAGTACCTGCAGTGGTTTGATCATTATAATTATTCCCCCAAGGTGAAGGTTGATACAGAGGCTTACGATATCAACCGGCCGGAAACCATGGAGAGTATGCTCCGGGGATTAGAGAAAAAGATTGAGGAGTACAAGAGCTCTCACGCCCTGCAGAAAAAGCTGTTCTAAGCTGAAGGGAGGTTGGTTTGTCGGCAATGGAATTCTCTTCGGATTTTTTTCTGCTGACCTCCGACTCTGCCGATGTTTCAGGCGGATGTGAACTCCATTTCTGGGGCCTGGGACGTGAAGGGCCGCTTCTTCTTCGTATCCCGAATCACAGGCCGGTATTTTTCATTCCCCGGAAGGCGGTTCTCCCCCCGGGTGTCTCCGCTGAGCGCCGGGAACTTGAACTGCTGTCTTTCGATGATGCTGCAGTGGACGGATTGTATTTTACTACACTTTCGGCCTACAGAGACGGCCGGCGAAAAC
>JGI24023J19991_10002294_pt1 | contig 14070 bp, 9 predicted proteins | sample Cruoilmetagenom1_FD_19991 | JGI IMG/M metagenome (IMG submission 19991) | reverse complement strand
GTGACGAAGATATCACCATACTCACTATCCTCCCAGCCTGCCAGCAGCGTTGAAGTAGTGAATAGCGCACAGAAAAACCCGAGTACTAACGCGGCTGTTACAAGTCTGCCACTGCGAGTAACAACATGGTGATATTTACGACGCATAAAAAACTCCGGATTTCCCAACTCTATACGATTGTGTTTGTTACAGGGTTAAAGCAGGTTTTCAGATCTCAAGCCCTCGTACTCAGTACTATCCCCTGTCACCCACGCTTGGGGGTTTTTGCCTGAACCAGACGCCTATCCCGACTGTAGAGATCTTCATAGAAATAGACATCGTTTGCATCAGCCCATGCTGTCATGTAGAACGTATAAACAGAGATGCCTTCCTGCACCTGAATACGCCGATCATCAACAGATTCTGTCACCAGGGAATTGAAAAACTGCGGATTGTTCTTGCCCAAAAGAGCCGCTCCCAGTTCCCGTGGTTTTTCCACCCTGACGCAGCCATGACTGTAGGCTCGAAACTCCTCTTTGAATAGCTGTTTGCTTGAGGTGTCATGCAGCGCGACACCATATTGATTCGGAAAAATAAACTTCACCACACCTAACGATCCATCGCCACCTCTTGCCTGCACCACCTTGTAAGGAGCAGGGTTACTCTTGTTGTACTGCCCCCAATTCACGCTTGAAGGGTCAATCTCATTGTCTGCCTCATCCATCACCTTGTAACCATTATCCTGGAAAAACTTTGGCCAACGGTGTGCCTTGGGAGCCATCTCTTCAGAGATAATCGAGTTCGGCACATTCCAGTTTGGATTAAGCACCATGTAATCCAAATCGTTTGTAAATGTTGGCGTCTGCCAATCCTGTTTGGCTTTGCCGACAATTACCCGCATGGTCAATTTGCTGGATCCGTTCTTCCAGTAATAGAGGCGAAACGCCGGTATATTGACGATGATAGCCTGTTTGCCAAGACTCTCCGGCATCCAGCGCCAACGCTCCATGGATGCTGCAATTTGACGAATTCTTTTTTTGACCGGAACTGCGAGCGCCTGCCGCGTTCGCCCACCAATCACACCGTCATCGTTCAACCCGTGACGCCGCTGGAATCTCGAAACCGCAAGTTTCAGGTTATTATCATACACAGATGGTCGCGGCGCATAGATGTCGGCGCCATCAGTAACTGCCAGGCGGGCGCGCAATGCCTTTACCGCGTTTCCGCTGGAACCCGGTTTCAAGCCGCCCCCCCTGAGAGGAAACGAGGGCCAGCCTCCGGAATTCGCAATATTCATGTAGTCATAGAGGTGCCGTGAGAGGCTTCGGTAGACGGCGTGCCGCGGTTCTACCTGTTTCATGAGACGCGAAACCTTCTTTGACTTGAGCGCTTTTATCATGCGTTCCACCAGGTCGGGTCTTGCGCCGACACTGATCAACCACATCGAATCAACATCCTGGGGGTTGTATTGACCGTCCCGTAGATGGGAGATATAGCGCAAGGTATTATCCGTCAACAGCAGGTCAAAAAGCGTCATATCTCCCTGCTGCTGCGCTCGGCGAATCTCTTCGATATGGTACTCGGCTGGATTCAGCCCCTGGGCACCTGCATTGGTAAGGATTCGCATCGCCGCATTGGCGTCGCTGGTGACCTTTCCCTTGCGCGACCACGTCATTTTATTGCGGTTTCCCTTGTAGACGCGCTTGAGCTTCTCCTTGTTCGAAGCAGAACGGTAACGTTCAAGAGCACTCTTGATCGACTCATTCTTCATTGAGCGATTGCCAAGAGGAGAGACCTGCGGATAGGGAGACGCACCGGGTGATATAGCGGTAGATGTACTGGCTACCTGTTGCCGTATTGGCCTGGTCCGGGTGCCTGGTATCGGGGTATCAACTGCACGTGCAGAGTGCCGTTGAGCAACCGGAACTCCAGCAGATGTGACCACATTACTGGCGAGATCCCGGGGGTTTGCCGTTGCTTGCGGCTGTGTAGCAAAAATATCGCCATACTCAACATCCCCCCAACCCGCGTGCAGCGGAAAAGAGATGAACAGCATAAAACCAAGTACAGCAACCAGTGCCGCTGTTAAATGCCTGAGACGGCCACGAACGACATCGCGATGATTACGACGCATGAAAAAACTCCGAGTTTCCCAACTCTAAACAACTATAATTATTGCGGGAGTATATCAAATCCAATGATGTTTGAAAAATCAAAGTCTTAAGATCAGGGCTCGTAACTTCTCAATATTCCTCGTGCAATTCGCAGCCAGAAGGCAGCTCCTACGATATGTGCTAATTCCAAATGTAGGAGTGGCCCTCAGACCACGATTGAATAGAGACCGCATACTACATTCGTACACGTGGTTTTTGAGAAGTCACCCGGGCTCAGGAGCGAGAACTCAGCTTTCCTCTTTGTCCAATAGCAAGAATTCCCATTGCAAGTACAGCTGAAGCAGAAAATATCAAAAATGTGGTCGTGGCGCCGCTTGAATCCCACAGATATCCGCTGCTGAGACTGCCGAGAGTCCCCCCAACACCAAAGCTGGCACTGCTGTAGAGCGCCTGCCCCCTGCCCTGTAGGTGCTGCGGAAAATTATGATGCACGAAATCGATGGCTACCGCATGAAACGCGCCAAATGTTGCGGCATGCAGCAACTGGGCAAANATCAGCACCAGCAGATAATCACTGAACAACGCGACCAGAGNCCAGCGCAGCGCAGCCAGAAACAGACANCCCAACAACAGGCTTTTTGAGCTGAAAGCCAGCAGCAGTTTATGCATAAAAAAGATATAGACGGCAACCTCGGCTGCAACTCCAAGCGCCCACAACTGACCGATCACTCCCTTGGAATAGCCCTCGCTTTCGAGGTAGATCGAAAAAAATGTGTAGTAGGCTCCATGACTGAACTGCATCAACAGGCAGACTGCAAAGAACGACAGGACGGCCGGCTGCAGCAGGATTGCTGACAACGAAGCTGTAGAGTCATGGCCATCCTGACGCGGCTGTTCGGGAATCGCCAGTGTAGAGAGCCAGATCCCGGCATAGATCAGCGCCAGCACTGGCAGGATGATCGCTACTCCCCAGTGATCCACCATAAATCCCAGCAACACCACCATCAGCATGAAACCGATTGATCCCCACACCCGTATACGGCTGTAGAGGGGCGTGTTGCTGCCGAGAAAACGCAGTGTGGTCACTTCGATCTGCGGCAGTACCGCATTCCAGAAAAAGCTGAACAGCGCCATGGCGAGTGCAAGCCCGGCGTAATCGGTAAGCCAGAAGACCAGCATAAAAGTGCACAAGGAGAGAAAGGCGCCGCTGCGCACCAACCTCATGCGTTCTCCCAGGGAGTCGCCAATCCACCCCCACAGGTAGGGAGCAACAACTTTCGTCGCCATCGGGATCGCCATCAACTCGCCGATCTGCAGTGCAGAGAAGCCCAGTGATTTGAGATAGAGCGCCCAGAACGGGACCAGCACCCCGAGTGCTGCGAAATAGAAAAAATAGAATGAGGAGAGACGCCAGTACGGCATCCCGCTGAAAGGCATTAACCCTCTGCCGGAATGACAGGCACAGGCGGGATCACATCAGCATTTTGCGCGCGGTGACGTAGCAGGTGGTCGATCAGAGTGATCGCCATCATTGCCTCCACGATAGGCGTGGCGCGAATTCCGACACAGGGGTCATGCCTCCCCTTGGTCACCACATCGACTGCCTCTGCCTTGGTATTCACCGTTTTCCCGCCGAGCCGAATACTCGAAGTCGGCTTGAAGGCGACTTTTGCAATGATACTCTGTCCGGTAGAGATTCCGCCAAGAATGCCGCCGGCATTGTTGGAGAGAAAACCCTGTGGCGTCATCTCGTCACGGTGCTCTGTTCCCTTCTGCTCGACGGATTCAAAACCTGCGCCGATCTCTACTCCTTTAGCCGCATTGATGCTCATCAGTGAGTGGGCGATCTCAGCATCAAGGCGGTCGAAAATAGGTTCGCCGAGCCCTGGCGGGATGCCGTCAGCCACCACCGTAATCTCTGCTCCAACCGAATTGCCCTCTTTTCTGAGTTGGTCCATATAGGATTCCAGCTCGTCAACCTTTGCTTCGTCAGGAAAAAAGAAGGGGTTTTGTGAAACCTGATCCCACTCGAAGCGATCCGGCCTCAATGGGCCAAGCCGCGACAGGTAGCCACGCACCTCGACGCCCAGCGACGCTTTCAAATATTTTTTTGCAACTGCGCCTGCAGCAACACGCATGGCCGTCTCACGCGCCGATGAGCGCCCGCCACCGCGATGATCACGGATGCCGTACTTTTGTAGATATGTGTAGTCGGCATGCCCGGGACGAAAACGGTCGACGATCTCCGAGTAGTCTTTGGAGCGCTGATCCTGGTTTTNGATAATGAGGCCAATGGGNGTACCAGTGGTCCTGCCCTCGAAGACGCCGGANAGAATCTGCACCNGGTCGGGTTCACGCCGCTGGGTCGTGTGACGACTGGTTCCGGGACGGCGACGATCGAGATCCGGCTGAATATCCGCCTCGGACAACTCCATGCCGGGCGGACAGCCATCGATGATGCAACCGATCGCAACCCCGTGGCTCTCGCCAAAAGAGGTCACACAAAAGAGTTTTCCTATGCTATTTCCAGACATAATAGTGTAATTTTTGGCTAGGTTTTCAACAGACCCGTGCAAGGCATCACAATACAGGATGTGCGGAGTTTGCGAAACGCATCATTTAAGATCGATACGCTTCGTTCCTCAACACATCCTATGCTGGCCCGAACATTGTTGGGGAAACTTCGATTAATTCGTCATTGCCGCGCTGCGCACGCAATGGCAATTAAACCAGATATTACTAAAACAGAAGATAATGTTACTATACCGCGCCAACGCCCTCGTAGCTCAGCTGGATAGAGCGATCGCCTCCTAAGCGATAGGTCACAGGTTCGAATCCTGTCGAGGGCACCATCTTTCGATGCTTATTCCCACTCGATAGTCGCCGGCGGTTTGCTCGAGATATCATAGGCGACCCGCGAGATCCCCGTCACCTCGTTGATGATACGCCGCGAGACCGTCTCCAGGAAATCATAGGGGAGATGGGCGAAGTGCGCGGTCATAAAATCAACCGTGGTCACTGCACGCAGCGTCACCACATATTCGTAGCGACGCGCATCACCAACAACACCTACGGATTTTACCGGCAGAAACACAGCAAATGCCTGGCTGACTTCGTCGTAGAGATCATGCCGGTAGAGCTCTTCGATGTAGATATGGTCCGCCTGGCGCAGCAGGTCGGCATACTCCTTTTTTACCTCGCCAAGAATGCGCACCCCGAGTCCCGGCCCCGGAAAGGGGTGGCGATAGACCATCTCGGACGGCAACCCCAGCTCAACACCGATGCGGCGCACCTCGTCCTTGAAGAGTTCACGCAGCGGCTCCACCAGAAGCAGCTTCATGTAGTCAGGCAGCCCGCCCACATTATGGTGGGACTTGATGACGTGCGCCTTGCCGGATTTGGCTCCTGCCGATTCGATGACATCGGGATAGATAGTACCCTGCGCCAGATATTTGACGTCGGTGAGTTTGGCCGCCTCCTCCTCGAAGATATCGATGAAGAGATTGCCGATAATTTTGCGCTTTTTTTCCGGGTCGGTTTCACCGGCGAGCCCAGCAAGAAATCGATCCTCCGCATTGACGCGGATCACCTTGACGCCCATGTGCTCGGCAAAGGTCGCCATCACCTGGTCGCCTTCATGCAACCGCAGCAGGCCGTTATCGACAAAAACGCACACCAGCTGATCACCTATGGCGCGGTGCAGCATCGCGGCAACAACGGAAGAATCCACCCCGCCGGAGAGACCCAGCAGCACCTTGTCACTGCCGACCTGTTCTTTGACTGAAACGATGGCGTCTTCAATAATGCTGCCTGCATTCCACAATGGTTCGCAACCACATATGTCAAACAGGAAACGCTCAATGATGCGCTGCCCCTGCCTGGTATGCGTCACTTCGGGATGAAACTGAAGCCCGTAAAAATTGCGGCTTTCATCCGCCATACCGGCCAGCGGCGCATCATCTGTGGTGCAGATCGCCTTGAAACCATCAGGCAGGTTTACGACGCGGTCGCCGTGGCTCATCCACACATCCAGCATTCCATAGCCCTCGTCCGTGAGATGATCCTCGATATCTTTCAGCAGCGACGAGTGGTTGCGTGCGCGCACCTGGGCATAGCCGTACTCATGGATGTCGGAGCTCTCAACCTCCCCCCCAAGCTGTGAAGCCATGGTCTGCATGCCGTAGCATATGCCAAGCACGGGCACACCGAGTTCAAATACCTTTTGTGGAGCACGGGGTGCATCATCGCCCGTCACGGTTTCGGGACCGCCCGAGAGGATAATGCCCGCAGGATTCAACGCATCGATGGCCTCTTCGCAGTTGTCCCACGGCCAGATTTCACAATAGACAGCCGATTCACGCACACGGCGGGCAATCAGCTGGGTGTACTGAGAACCAAAATCGATAATCAGAATGGAGTGCGCGTGTATATTTGTCATACTGTCCTGCTGGAAATGTCTATTCAGCCTATTGGTGAGTGGCTAATCCCCTCTCCCCCGGGGAGAGGGTTAGGATGAGGGGTTGCTCTCCATCAATCACGCCGGTAATTCGGCGCTTCCTTGGTGATCGTCACGTCGTGCACATGCGACTCCTGCATGCCCGCGCTGGTTACGCGCACAAACTCGGGTCGACTGCGCATCTCTTCGATAGTGGCGCAGCCTGTATAGCCCATGCTCGAACGGACACCACCATTCAGCTGACCTATGACGCTGAGCACCGGCCCCTTGTAGGGAACGCGGCCCTCGATCCCCTCCGGAACCAGCTTGTCGGAATCCTTGGTCTCTTCCTGGAAATAGCGGTCTGAAGAGCCGCTCTTGCCGGACATGGCCCCAATCGAGCCCATGCCGCGATAGGATTTATAGGAGCGTCCCTGGAAGATCTCCACTTCACCCGGAGACTCATCGGTTCCGGCAAACAGACCGCCGATCATTACCGCATGCGCACCCGCAACCAGTACCTTGGCAATATCGCCGGAGTAGCGCAGACCGCCATCAGCGATTACTGGAACATCTGTATCTTTCAGCGCCTCGGCAACATTAGAAACAGCCGTAATCTGCGGCACACCGACACCTGCAACGATGCGTGTGGTGCAGATCGATCCCGGACCGATGCCCACTTTGACAGCATCGGCACCTGCTTCCACCAGCGCCTTCGCAGCGGCGCCGGTTGCAATATTTCCACCGATAACCTGGATCTGCGGATAGTTGGATTTCACCCAGGAAACCCGCTCGAGCACACCCCGGGAGTGGCCATGCGCAGTATCAACAACAACTACATCGACACCGGCTTCAACCAGTGCGGCAACCCGCTCCTCGGTGCCGGCACCCACACCCACAGCGGCACCAACACGCAGGCGCTCCTCGTTGTCACGGCAGGCATTGGGAAAGTCGGTGGCTTTCTGGATATCCTTGACGGTAATCAAACCACGCAGCTTGAAATCATCGTTGACCACCAGCACTTTCTCGATCCTGTGCTTGTGCAGCAGCGCCTTGACCTCATCTCGACTTGCCCCTTCTCTGACAGTCACAAGATCTTTTTTGCGGGTCATGATGTTTTTTACCGGATCAGAAGGACGGGTCTCGAAACGCAGATCACGCCCTGTGACTATCCCTACAAGGTCTGAACCGTCCACCACGGGGACACCCGAGATATGATTGACACGGGTCAACTCCATCACCTCTCCAATAGTGGTATCCGGAGAGACGGTAATCGGGTCACGCACGACGCCGCTTTCGTATTTTTTGACTTTCAGCACCTCTGCCGCCTGCTCTTCCGGTGTCATGTTTTTATGCACGATCCCAAGACCTCCCTCCAGCGCCAGGGTGATGGCAAGCCGGGATTCAGTGACGGTATCCATCGCCGCGGAGACCAGCGGAATATTCAGGTCAATGCCTCGTGTCAGGTGTGTAGAGAGCTTGACGTCCTTTGGAAGCACGGCGGAGTGTGCCGGGAGAAGCAGAACATCGTCAAAAGTGAGTGCATCCTGGGCAATTCGCAACATGGTGGGGGCTCCGCTATCTAGCTGAAAATAACGAAGCATTGTACCCTTTACCTTGAGTTTTTTATAGCAATTTTGAAGTGAGACTGATTTACAGCAGATATGAATTCCCAATCATGGCAAAGGAAAAAATACGTAAATGATTCGCATATTGCCACCCTATTCTGGGTGGCGATGATTGAGTCCGTACTTTCTCTGAAAACAGGTAATTCACAAAAAACTATCAGCACATAGACATTCGCATTATTTTTTCTATACTTAAAACTAGATGCGTGCCATCCTGGCCAGTAATCCAATCACGATATAAATGCACTATCAAGCATCAGTATCGAAAAGAAGAACCAATCATGACACATGAAAATGAAGTTACCCGTATGGAGCTTGAGCCTCAGCCAGGCAACACCGATGATAATCAATGGCAAAGTGACTGCCATCAATTGATACAACAAATCAATCGCGAGCTGAGCGGACTCGATGACCGGGTCAATCCCGCAGTTTTATCCCGCACCGAGGCTGAGGCGCAGGGTAAGAAATCAGCCGAACTCGAGATTTTCAACCTGTTATTGATAAAATCCGGGATCCTTGAAACTGTCGCCAAACGCTGTTGGGACTTGATACAGTCCTTCTTTCAACGGCATCAGGGCTCCAGTGGCACGCTGGTCTTTGCTGACGGATCGAGCATAAACATAAAGGGCCTGAGCACCGAACAGGCTCTGAGCCTTATCCGCGAAACGCGAGACGCCACCCGGCAACAAGAGCAGCCTGGGATAGCTCATGAAAAAACGGACACTCGCTGAAAGCGGCAACCGCATCGCTATTATTATCGGTTGCTCTGAATATGCATCCGAGAACCTCAGCAACCTGCAGTATGCTGAAAAGGACGCCGATGCCATTTCCAAACGTCTGCGCGATCCGGAGATAGGCGGCTTCAGGGATATCTACTCATTCAATTCCAACAGTACGTTAAGGGATATCGAAGTCACCATCGACAAGGTGCTGACAGCAACCCACACCAACGACAAGGTCGTCATCTATTTCTCCGGACACGGTATAAAACATCCGGATACCAGGCAACTCTTCTTAGCTGTTAACGAAACCGATAAGCAGGCTCCCCGCCACACGGCCATCCGCGCAAACGGACTTCTGGAACAACTCGAGGAAGCCCGTGCCTCACGAAAATGCGTCATTCTTGACTGCTGCTACAGCGGTGCATTCGGTCGTAAGGGGGCTGGTGTCGAGATGCTTGATTACGACAAGGACCTGGAACCCCACGAGGGAAAAGGCGTTGTGGTTCTTTCATCAAGTAAAGAGTACGAAGAGTCGTTGGAGAGCGAACGCCACGGCCACAGCCTCTTCACCCACTATCTGCTCGAGGGAATGGACGGCCCAGCCGATGCGAACGCAGACGGCGTCATCACACCCAGCGAACTCTACAATTACGCCTACGAACGGGTTCGAGACGAGGCCAATGGCGAGATGTCGCCCAAGATACCTCTGAACAAGCTGGAAGGTCCGGAGTTTTATCTTGTACATAGCCAACAGCGCAAACAGAAGACACTGAAGAAATGGCGCGCTAAAATCAAAAACATGCAGGACCAATACCATCACCTGCAGGCGTTTGACTGGCTGGATGCAAAGATGCGCGATTTTGGTGATCAGCCTCCGCCAATCAGCAAAGATCTGACAATACTGCACAAGCAGGTCGAGAAGGATCTGTGCCAAAAATGGCGTAATTACAAGGTGCGGCTGAACGGCGAATGGGGCAAAGGTCTGATTAGCAGAGATCTCATGGATCGAGCTGAAGAGTACATCAACGGCGACCCGGAGTTCATGTTCAGCGACATCTTTCCGACAGACCCGCTGATGATCGACCTGCGCCAACACTTGCTCGGCGACATTAGCAGCCATGCACTGAATAAGCGTTGGTCACACGAACGATTGCAGCAAACAATCAGCATCCAGAAAACAGCGAATGCAAACCCTGACAAGCCAACACAAACAGCCCTGGAAACAGTTATTCAGGACAAACGGCCAGAGGAAGAGAGGCCGGCCAGGTTACTCTCCAGGCAACGCATGCTGCGATGGGCGCTGTTCATCGCAGGCATCGGCGTCCTCGTCCTGGTTATGTGGTCCTCATATACTCCACCACCCGCCTTCGATCCCAAACAGGTCCGCTTTGGCATAAGCGCCAAGAGCATAACCTGGAACCAGTCCACCGCCTATCTTTTGGGAGAGTTTCGCAAAGAGTTAAATAATGTGTTGAAGGAGAAAGGCTCCGTCTTCCGCTTGGCAACGACCACGCCAGTGGAGGCATTCGAAGACAGCGGTGAACATTTTGACGATCTTGCGAAAGCGTTAGGCAAGGGAGAGATCGATTTGCTCGGTGAACTGACGCCTCGTGAAATTTTCAAGTTGAATCAGCGTATCGACCTCTACCCTTTCATCGGGCCAATGCACAGGGCAACAGAAAAGTCCCTCCCGTCACCCATATATAAAACCATATTATTCGGCCTGGCTGATAATTTTCTACATGAGCCATCTCTCCGCCCCGACAAGCTGGTAGATCAGATTACAGATGGCAAACGCATTGTCTTAGCCGGCAAGGAGTCCACCTCGGGGTACTGGTGGCCACGTCACTGGATGCTGAATCGCATGCAAAGCACAGCGACAGATCGCCCTTTTAGTGAAATCAGCATCGTCGAGGATGATACCCGCAAGATCATCCTGAAGGTCATGTGCGATCCAAATACGGTGGCTGCCGGGGCCCTTGCCGAGTTTCGATTCAGTAGCCGGATCGATGACAACGGCAAGTTGCTCAAGGAAGCCGACAGGCGCGCCGCCCAGGATTGTGGCGCCAGGAGCGACGCCCGACTGCGCATCATTCAGAAGCTCGAGGATATCCCCAATGGAGCTTACGTACTGGGCGCCCAGGCTTCACAGGAGCCGAAATTGGCCACGGATCTCCAGGATGTATGGCAACAGGCGGTTAACAGGCTCTATATCAGGGCGGATAATTGCACTGAAGAACAAGCAAATAATTGCCTGAAACTAGCCGGCTCAACGACACCGATAACCGGTGAGAAGATCCAGAGATATCTTCCCCGGAGCTGGTTGCCACGAAAGCTCCAGAACTACACCGATGGCTTCATCGAGGAGGTCTTTACCATCGAGGACTCGAACGCCAGCAACAGATCGCGCACGATCTATTTCCTGCTTATCGTATGCGCCATTATCCTTGCTCTAGGTCTAGCCGCCGCCACCCTGCTGAGAAAGAGGCATCCCTCTAAATCATGATGGAGGGCCTGATCTCACCCTGGCTCGCATGGGCTCTGGCAAGTACGCTATTCTATGGGATCAATGCGTTTTTACTGCATCGCCTGATCAATCAGCAGGGTGATACACTCACCGCGTTAGTGATCAGTCCCGCCGTCGTCACCCTGATCGCTGCCGTCATGCTCAGCTTCTCAGCCATACCGGAAATTGATGGCTCTTTCTGGTTATTAGCCCTGTTTGCGCTACTGCAGGGCGGGCTGTTCTTCCTCACCATAGAGTCACGCGCCTCCGCAATGGCATTGGGCCTGCCATCGACTATACTCTACCCCATCATTAAATCCGGGACGCTGTTTGTCATTGTTATCTCGGCGTTTTTGTTTGATGAATTACAACTACTGCTCGAACCGAGGCGATTCACAGGCATTCTGCTTATTACGCTCTCAGTCGTGCTGCTGTTGCAGTGGAGTAAAAAAATTCTAAGCGGCGGCAGTTCACGCGGCATCGCCCTAGCCTTCGCCCTGCTGGCCACTTTTACCAGCATCGGCGCAACCCTGGCGCCAAAATATGTGATCGAATTTCAACCGGAGATGAACATATTCGTGTTTATTCTTATCTCCAACCTGTTTACGACACTCTTATCCTCTATTCGATTCAACTACCGCACAGAGATGCCGGTGCCCGAGGCGAGAAAGGCGGGCGCAATCTCAGGAATCTGGCTGGGAATCACAAGCTTCGCAGGCTTTGCCGCTTTCCTCAAGGCAATCCACCTCGGCCCGCTCTCCATTGTCGCCGCCGTCAGTTCACTCTACATCCTGATTCCAATCGTGCTCAGTGTAATTCTCTTCAAAGAACCCTTGCGTGCACGTAGCCAAGTAGCGCTTTTTCTTTCACTGCTTGGAATCGTGTTGTGTAAATAACGGCAGCCGTTCCACATCTATTCCAAACGCTGGCGCACTACTTCATAGAGCGCAACACCGGTTGCGACAGAGACATTCAGGCTCTCAACCGTTCCTGACATCGGCAGGCTCACCAGCTGGTCACAATGCTCCCTTGTCAAACGGCGCATCCCCTTCTCTTCACCGCCCATGACCAGAACAGTCGGTGTTTTCAGGTCAATTTCATAGAGCGACTGCTGCGCTTCGCCGGCTGCACCGATGATCCATACGCCGAACTGATCCGCCAGCATCTTCAGGGTTCTTGCCAGGTTGGTTACCTGAATAAAGGGAAGTCTCTCTGCTGCACCGCTGGCCACCTTGCAGGCCACCGGCGTCAGGCCAACGCTGCGGTCTTTGGGTGTGATTACCGCATGCACACCTGCGGCATCTGCTGTTCTCAGACATGCGCCAAGATTATGCGGGTCCTGCACCCCATCGAGCACCAGCAACAGCAGCGGTGCCTTCACCTGCTGCAAAATTCCGGGCAACTCCGCCTCGCTGGTTGCAGCAGGGGCTAGCGTGCGGATCAGCACCCCCTGGTGATTGATATTCGGAGCCAGTTCGGCGATTTGCTGCTTACTAATCTGCTGGCAGGAGATGCGATGACGTCGCAACTCGGAGAGAATCTCCTTGATGCGCTTGTCATGACGACCGCTGTCGACCCACGCATCGGTGATTGATTCTGCACCATGGCGCAGCACATTGCGTACGCTGTGGATACCGCCGATCAGGCGCTCCCTGTCGTTACCTTTTGTCACTCTCATATCCTGACAGGCTTGCGTTTACCGCACGGCATATCAACGGCGTCTTCTGCGTTTTCCGGACTGTTTCTTCGGCTGCTTGTCGGACTGCTGATTTGATTGTCCTGCAGGCTGTTTGCCGGATTGCTTCCCTGTTTGTTTATTTCCTTGCTGCTTTCCTTGTTTATTGCTGCGTTTGCGAGGACGTTTTTTAGGACGGCTCTTTTTCTCACTGCCCTTGCCATCGTCAGGAAGTACAAAATCGATCTTGCGGTCATCGATATTGACAGCAGCGATACGAATGCGCAACGGATCACCCAGACGATAGGTTATACCGCTGCGCTCTCCATTGAGCCGATGCCCGATGGGATCAAAATGGAAATAGTCACGATCCAGCGCAGTGATATGCACCAGGCCATCCACATAGATATCGTCCAGCATCACGAACAGGCCGAAACCTGTGACGCTGGTGATGATGCCGTCGAACTCCTCGCCAACCCGGTCGACCAGATACTCGCACTTGAGCGTATCCATCGCATCCCTGGTCGCCTCGTCGGCACGCCGTTCAGTGGTCGAACAGTGCTCCGCGACACCCTGAAGCTCTGACACGCTATAGTGAAAGTCCCGCGGCTTGCCACCTTTCACCACATGCTTCAGGGCGCGGTGCACCAGCAGGTCCGGATAGCGGCGAATCGGCGAGGTAAAGTGTGCGTAGGCGTCATAGGAGAGCCCGAAATGCCCCACGTTTTCGGTGCTGTAGACTGCCTGTGACATGGAGCGCAGCAATACGGTCTGGATCAACTCTTTATCGGGGCGATCCTGCACACCGGCAAGCAACTTCGAATAATCGGCACCCGTCGGTTTATCACCGCCTCCAAGCGACAATCCCTGCTCACCGAGAAACTGGCGCAGGTCTGTCAGCTTATCTACAGGCGGGCTTTCATGTATCCGGTAGAGCGCCGGAATTTTCTTGCGCTGTAGCAATCCCGCCGTGGCAACATTTGCAGCCAGCATGCACTCTTCAATAATCTT
>JGI24023J19991_10002292_pt1 | contig 14071 bp, 12 predicted proteins | sample Cruoilmetagenom1_FD_19991 | JGI IMG/M metagenome (IMG submission 19991) | reverse complement strand
CTCTTCGCGGGCCTTATTTTCCGACGATAAAACCCGGGGGGGGGGTATGGATCGTGTCGGCGGAGAAACCAGTCGGGAAATGCTTTTATCATTTGGAACCGGCGAACAGACCCGATCTGTTTTCGAGGCCCTCGATCTTAAGCCGCCATCAATGGTTCGCGCCTTGTCCACTTCCATTTCAGAAGCGATTCAACACAAGATTGACACCCTTAAGGTGATAAAGGCGCTAAACAGGCGTTTCGACATAAAGAAAGCCGCACCCAATTTTATTCGACAGCCCTTTATTGAACCCAATGACAAATTCTTCGGCCTGCAATGGCACTACAATTTGATTCATTTGCCTGAGGCCTGGGAGATGATTACCGGCAACGATGAGGTCGTCGTTGCCGTGGTGGATACCGGCGTCCTAACGAAGCATCCGGATCTCGGCGCCCGGTTGACATCCGATGGATATGATTTCATCAGTGACGCAGGCATTGAGGGTAACGAACCCCAAGAAGAGAGAGGCGGTATCGACCCCAACCCGGACGACCCGGGTGACCAGTCCGCCGGCGGTTCCTCATTCCACGGGACCCATGTGGCGGGGACGATTGCGGCGGATACCGACAACGCTATCGGTGTCGCCGGTGTTGGATGGGATGCCGTGCGGATTATGCCCCTGAGATCATTGGGTGTGGGCGGCGGCACCAGCTATGACATCATCCAGGCCGTGCGTTATGCGGCAGGATTGCCGAACGATTCAGGAACAATCCCGGCAAACCCGGCGGACATCATCAATTTAAGCTTGGGTGGTGGCGGCCATTCCACTGTCGAACAGGATCTTTACCAAACCATAAGCCAAAGCGGGGTAATCGTTGTTGCCGCGGCTGGGAATGAAGCCAATAACCAAAAAAGCTATCCGGCGGCATACGATGGCGTCATTTCGGTCAGTGCGGTCGATTACTCATCGAATCTCGCTTACTATTCAAATTTCGGAGACACCATAGATATTGCGGCGCCGGGTGGCGACACCTCGGCAGACCTGAATGCAGATGGTTACCCGGATGGCGTATTGAGCACAACGGGAGATGATATCTCGGGCACCGTAGAAATGGGCTACCGCTTCAGTCAGGGAACATCGATGGCGGCACCCCATGTGGCCGGTGTCAGCGCACTGATGAAGGCAATCTGGCCGGAGATGGCCTATAGCCAGTTCGATTACTTACTTCGTAATGGTCTCATCACCAAGGATTTAGGCACTCCCGGTAAAGATGAAGCTTTCGGCTACGGTTTAATAGACGCACAAAAGGCTATTTTAGCCGCCCGGGGGGGAACCATACCCACGTCGCTCAGTGTGAGCCCATCGGCAATTAGTTTCGGAACCGTGCTTTCCACCGCCACCCTTAGACTCGCCAAATCCGGCGTTGTCGATGCGGCCCTTTCGGTACGTTCCACCAGTGACGATTCCGATTGGTTAACGGTTTTTCCCGATCGGGTCGACGGCGATGGGCTGGGTACCTACACGGTTGAGGTCGATCGAACAGGCCTCGCCGACGGAATCTATCGTGGCAACATAAAGTTCGTATCCTCCTCCAATACCGTTGATGTGCCCATCAGTTTACTGGTCAGCCGGAACGATCGCGCCGGCAACGCCGGCTATCATTATGTCCTTTTATTGGATCCCCCCACGTTTAACGTGAAGGCACAGGTCGAAGCGACGTTTGATGCCGGTGTTTACCATTTTTCCTTTTCGGACGTACCGGATGGAGAATATTTGCTATACGCCGGAAGCGATTTGGATAACGATTTTGTTGTCGGTGATCTTGGGAACGCATTAGGTGCCTATCTGAGCATTGATCAGCCGATTGTTTTAGGTGTCGATCAGGATGTTGTCGGTTTGGATTTTAGAACCGAGTTCAAAATCAATCTTTTCGATTCCGAATCATTCAATCATGTCTCTGAATATTTACCTATCCAACGCAACCAAAAAAAAAGACTGAAAGAATAAGATGAAGCACGTGTGGGCTGTTGTTTTCACTTTGATCTCGATGTTTTTTGCATCAGGTTGTCGGCACCATGATTCGATGGGCGCGAAAGTGTTTGTGGTCGAATCGGTATATCACGCGACCCACTGCCTGTCGAATTCAATCGAAGCGCATGCCTTATGGGTCGATTCCCTTGCTGAGCTGCAGAGACTCTGGGAAAACCGGTACCGCAGTCGCGTGGGTGGGTCGCCCATCGCTATACCTGAAGTGGATTTTAACACGCAAGGGCTATTGTGGATCCACATGGGTCAGCAGTCCACCGGTGGATACGCCCTGGCGTTGGCCGATCCCATCTGTCGCGTTAAAAATGAAATTGCTTCGGTATCCGTCAATTGGATCAGCCCCGCATCCGATGCCATGGTTACCCAGGTGATTACCTCGCCTTGCATCCTGTTGAAGCTCCCCAAGGGTCCTTTCCACTCGATTCAGGTCATCGATCAAGATGGCCGGGTAAGGTTGTCGGAAAAATTAAATTAAACATCTTTGTTTCATTCACAGATGACCGGATCTAATGGTCGATGTCACAGTTCAGCAGGGCTTTTCTGACCACCTCGAAAATATCGCCGAATCGCAGGACACCGGTGACGGTGTCACCCGCTTTGACGATCAGGGGCTGGTGGACATCCATGACATAGAGATTAAGTGCTTTTTCAAGGGTGTCGTCTTCCTGGATGTATTCGATGCTCTCCGGTGTATGCATGACCTCGGCAACCTTCTTGGTACTGCCGCGTTGGCAGATTGTCTGTGCCGGTTCCATCCATAGATTGAATTCCTTAACCGCTTTCATGACGAAAGCGTTGGTCAGGGTGCCGGCGGTATGACCGCTTGTCAGTTTCTTGTAGTTGGGTTCCAGGGCACGGAAAATATCGATCATGGTGACTTTACCGCGAAAGCTGCCGTCGTCATCCACGACGATGGCATCACGATGGGCGTGTTCATTGGCTTGCCGTGCCGATTCAAGGGCTTGCAGAACGTCAACCAGCGTATCGGTCTTTTTTATGGCCACATAGTTGGAGATGGGAATCATCAATTCCTTCACGAAAATCCGTTTCATAGATTTACCTCCCTATTGATTGGAAACGTGCCGAAGGTCCTTCGGCAGCGATGGATACCAGCCTCGCCGCCATTAGCGGCAAGGCTGGTGTGATGTCGTCAAGTTTGCAATCATTTTGGTTAGCCGCCTGTGGTAATGGGCATGCCCATGAGGGGCCAGAGCACTTTAACGGCAAAGGCGGTGACCACCATCAAAATGATGCTGGCCGGAATTCCCCACAGGAAAAATTCGCCGGTGGTGAACTGTTTGGAGTCATAGGCGATGGCATTGGGAGCGGCGCCTACCAGCAAGAGGAAGGGCATGCCGGCAACTACCAGGGAGGCGAATAAAATGACCTCGCCGGACACGCCCAGGTAGGGCGCGATAACCAGGGCCACGGGCAGGGAGATGGCGATGGCCGCTACGTTCATGATGAAATTGGTCATCATCATGACGAAAAAGGCGATGCTCATCACAAAGACGAACCCTGTGGATTCCTTAAACATGGTCAGCCAGTTCACGGCCATCCATTCGGCCGCGCCGGTCTGCCAGAGGCAAAAACCGATGCTCATGGCACCGGCAAAAAGCAAAATGATGTTCCAGGGGATCTCCTCCAGGTCGTTGATATCGAGAAGCCCGGTGACAAAGAAAAGAATGGTCGAGGTCAACAGGACGGCGGTCTTATGGGGCGGGGTGAATTCGGGCACGGTCGATTTCATTACGGCCGAGATGCCCAATACCAAAATGGCGGTGCCAACGATGACAGCGGCGGTCACTTCATTTTTAGAGATGTGCCCCATCTCCTTACTCAGCCGCTTGGCTTTTTCCCGCAAGCCGGGAATGGTCCTTTTTTCCGGTTTCATAACCACCATGAAAAAGCCCCAGAGAAGGAAGGTCATCAACCAGCCGATGGGCGCCATGTAATAAGAAAGCTCAAAAAAACCAACGGTTTTTCCGGCGACTTCATTGTAAAAGCCCAATGCTACCGCACCGCGGGCGGCGCCCAGCAAGGTAACGATGGAACCGGCGCCGGCGATATAGGCCATACCGATAAAGAGGCCTTTACCGAATTTGGTGGGCTTGTCCCCTTCGCCATACATGGCGTAGATGGCCACCAGCAAGGGGTAGATGGTGGCCGCCACGGCAGTATGGGCCATGATATGGGTCAACGCGGCGGTGAGGACAAAGCACCCCAGATAGATCATGCTGGTTCTTTCACCCACGATGCCCAGCATTTTATAGGCGATCCTTCGGGTCAATCCGGTTTTTGTAAAAACCAGGCCAACCACGATGGACCCGAAGATAAAAAGAACGCTGGGATCCATGTAATCCTTGAAGGCATCTTTGGCCGGACGGATAAAAAACAGCACCTGAAGCACGCCGATGGCCAGACTGGTTACGCCGATGGGCACCACCTCGAACACCCACCATGTGGCAGCCAGCAAGAATACCGCCAGGGCACCTTTCCCTTCCGGAGAGAGGGCAAAGGCTTTTCCTTCGGGATCGATGGCGGCCGGCCAGGGCGGCGAATAGTAAACGATAACGAACAGAGTGATACCGATGGCCATGAAAAGATATTTTTTCCAGCCAAGTCCGAGTGCTGGGATTGTTGCTGCGTCGCTGCTCATTTATATGCTTCTCCTTTTCAAACTGAAGTGTTGCTGAATCTCAATTCGTTTGCAGTTAAAAATTACAGGCTAAAATGGCACCGCAGACAACCTCAAAGGCGTCGGTGAGCCTGAGCACACCAACCACTTTCTTCTCTTTGGTAACCAGCAGGGACTGGTGATGGCCCAAGACGAGCTGGTGAATGGCTTCCCCCAGGGGCGCATCGGGATCAATCATTTCGCTCTCTTTGGGTATGACCATAAAGGATTTTACTTTGATCTGCGCGGCTTTTTCGCAAATTTTATCCAAAGGGTCCTGCCACAGCTTCAATGACTCGAACATGGCTTTCTGGTATTTGCGGGTGAATCCCATATGCATGGGCCCTGCGTCGGAGAGCATCTCATCATACTTCGGTTCGAGTGATTTTAAAATTGCCTGAAAATTGGCCTTGCCCACAATGTGCCGGTTATTGTCAAAAACCAGGATCGCCCGGTGACGATATTTGGCCGGGTCAAAATCCTCATGGGATTGTTTCAGGGCCGCAACAGCTTCGCTGAGGGTGGCCTCTTCCGATACCGTGGCATATTCCGAAAGTGGTACCATCAGGTCTTTTACCAGTTTTGTCTTCAATCTTCATCCTCCTCTCTTCGTTATTATTCGATTGGGCATCTCTAAACCCATTTAAATTTAATGTTGAATGTCACGGATCAAATTGTCCCGCACTTTCTGATTATTTTCGCCGACTCGACAACCGTCGTGATTTACACCCAAGCGTATGATTTGTAGGTGGAATTAAATTATGAAACGTCAGCGACGTTGTCTACCATAAGGGGGGGGGGAAGATCAAGCAAATGGTGTTCGCTTTTCATCGGGCGGCGCTGTAATAGAAGTGAGGCGGCAGGAAATTATTTTTCCGTTGATGATCCCCTGCTCGCGCCGAGGTTTCACGGGCGCCAGTCAATGGATGCGGTGTTTCGATTGATTTTTTGCCACATTCATGATAGCTGCGGGAAAACGGTTAAACTCCTCAAAACAGCTTGAAGAGAGCGAAGGCTCCCGGCAAGAAAAAAAAGATGGCCTGAAAAGGCGATGCCGGATGTTTAACCCGTTTTTGAAAAGGGCCTAAACCCATAAACCGGAGACTGCCTGTGAAATGTTATCTCGTTAAAGATTTAATGGTGCCCATTTCGGAATATGCGACGGTTCCTGAGGCGGCAACGCTGTTTGAGGCGGTACTGGCGCTGGAAGAGGCCCAGGAACAATATCAACAAAGCCGTTACTCCCATCGGGCTGTTTTGATTCTCGACAAAAACAAACGGGTCATCGGCAAGCTAAGCCAGATGGACTTTCTCTGCGCCTTGGAACCCAGGGACGCCGATCTGGATCAAATCAGAAAGTTCAACCAATTCGGATTCACTCGAAAAGCCGTTGCCCTGCAACAGGAGGAATATCTGAAGAAATCTCCGCCGAAATTGGATGTCTATTCCAAGGCGGCGAAATTGAAGGTTACCGATTTCATGCAGCGTCCCTCCGAAGGCGAGTATGTGGATGAAAACACATCCGTCGACATGACGCTTCACCAGTTGACCGCAGGCTCCAATTTGTCGTTGCTGGTCACCCGGGGAAAGGAAATTGTCGGTGTGTTACGACTGGTGGATGTGTTTGCCGCTGTTTTCCACGCCATGAAAGAATCTGAAACACAACTATTGGATGGGACAACATAATGAAAGAATTAGTAAAACTCTTCGATCGGATCATTCAACGTGTGAACATCAATCTCCGGGAGCTGGAGTTCGATGTCAACCCCATAGTAAACAAGCTTATTCCAACCGCGCAGATGACCAAATTTTATGCCTTTTACGGGATTACTCCACATCATCCCTTGAACTTTGTGTTTAAGCATTCCAATCTTTCCGGCAGTTATTTTCTGGGAAGGTGCCGGGTCACCAACTCCCTCCTGTATAAAAGCGATATTCGTGGTGACGAGTTGAAAAAAAATGGGGACCTGTTTCAATATCAGGGGTTCAACATCCCGGTTAGCCAGGATGAAGAGATTCATATTGATGACAGCTTTTTGATTAAAACCCTGGTCCACAATTTTTCACACGATCCGGAAACGCTGGAACGGTTTTTTATCCGAGACACCGTCTCCACGCACTATGCCAACATCCATGGCTCCCCCTCCGCCGGCTGTTTCATGGGGCCCTTTTCGACGGTGGACCTGACCACCATGAGAGACTGTGTCATCGGAGCCTATGCATATGTGCAAGCCGGTGAAATCAGCCATTTGAACGTCGACCCGGGAACCGTCTGGGTTCGCCAACCGGGCGTTTTCAATTTTATGTACCGCTATCCCCGCGGCCAGTTGAACGATTATATCTACTTTTCCGACGGCCCCCCCCGGGGCGTGTTCATGGATTTTGTGGAAGACCGTAAAGAGGCCTTTCAGCGCGTATTTGAAGTGGTCAACATCGAAAACCAGGTTGCTGTTCCCGGCAGTGCATCTTTGGACCGTTTTGCCGTGATCAAGCCCAAAACAAGTATCGGGGAAAATGTGTTGGTCGCCCAGCGTGCCTATCTTCAGAATTCAACTTTGGGAAAAGGCGCCAACGCCCAGGAAAATTGTTATATCATCAACTCCCATCTGAGGGGCAATAATGTAACGGCCCATGGCGCAAAGATCATCGATGCGGATATGGGAAACGATGTCTTCGTGGGTTTCAATAGCTTTTTGCGGGGGCGGCCGGATGCCCGGCTGACCATCGGCAAAGAGAGTATTGTGATGCCCCACACGATTATCGATATCCGAAAACCGATGATGGTGCCTCCGGGAACACTGGTTTGGGGCCTGGTGAGAAATGCGGAGGAACTCAAGACCAACAGCATGGGGCTGAAGGACTTTTCAAAAATCGATAACCGCATCTGTAAGGGGAATCTGCTTTTCGAAGGCAGCGGCAGCAGCTTTGTAACTGCATTTAAGGAGCGAATTCACCATATTCTGGAAGCCAACGGCGCTTTTTACAACGGGAATATCAATAGGGGCCACGCCCAACGCAACCAAAACATATCCTTCAACACCATTCAGCCCTATCCTGAAGGGGAGAAAGAAGGCATGTACCCAACCATCATTATCGAACCTTAAAAACCACCACGGGCCCCGTTAAAATGACCGAACAGGGTCTGTGGTGCCCTTTCGGCCTTAAAGATTGACCAGACTGAAAAACAGTCGGCGTACGCGTTAAAAACGATTCATGCGCCCCTCACCCGATTGCCGTCTCACTTAAAAAAATTCAATAGGGCGTGCAGGTTGGTCATGGGATGCGGTGGACAGCCGGGAATGAACAGATCCACCGGCAGCAGGGTGTCCAGCCCCTCGGTGATTTCGGGGCTGCCCCGGAAGGGGCCGCCGGTCAGCGTGCAGCTGCCCACGGCGACGACCACGCGGGGTTCGGGGGTGGCCTCGTAAGTTTGCAACAGGGCGGTTTTCATGTTGCGGGAGATGGGCCCGGTGACCACGATACCGTCGGCATGGCGTGGGGAAGCCACGAAGTTGATGCCGAAGCGGGCCAAATCGAAAAACGGGGTGGCCAGGACGTTGAGGTCCGCCTCACAGGCGTTGCAGCCGGCCGCCGACACCTGGCGAAGCTGGAGCGAACGACCAAACAACTTTTTAAAATGCCTGCGGGAATGTTCGGACAAATCCGGGAGATTGCCAGAGGTGACCAGGTGCTCCTTTTCGGCGACGGCGATAGCAAAGTCCTGAGTGAAGGTGACGAATTGGCCCTTAGAGATGCGCTCACAGGTTCCACAGAAGACGCAGCGTCCCATGTCGATGGTCCCGGCCGAAGGAATGATGGCCTCCTGGGGGCAGGCCGCCGCACATGCGGCGGCCACATCCGATGGTGCATCGGGGTTGATTTCCGGCCGCCCCCGGTAACGGGGCAGCAGCTGGATCTCTTCCTTGGGGTATCGGGATGTCTTGCATCCCTGTTCGAACCTGTTTTTCAGCACATTTAACATAATGGATTCGCTTTACCAGTATCGGTTATTCACGCGATTGAAGAGAAAATGTCTGCCATTTAAAGATGATGGTTTCGTAAGAAGTTCGAGATCAAGGCTTGCGAATCCCGAGGAATGAGGAGTGCTTGTCGTACTCCGCAGTGACGAGGGATGAAGCGTAACGCAGATATCGGACTTTTTGCGAAGCCGTCAAAGGTCAAACCCGCAATAGGACAGGTCATAGCTCTTGTTGTTCAGCGGGAAATCGGAAATTCCCGTGTTTCTCAATGACATGGACAACCCATTCCAGTTGTGGAATGAGGGGTCCTTGACCTTATAGCGTAGGATGCCGCCTGTGGCATCTGTTAAGATGCAATGGGACAATTCACCGCGCCAGGCTTCGTTGAGTGTAACCACGAGAGAATCTGGCGCCAGGGCCATTTCAGCGACGTCGATAACATCAGTCGCCACCGGGTTTTGCAGCAACGATTCGATGATCTCAATGGACTGCATCACCTCATCGGCCCTGACCTTGGCACGGGCATATACGTCTCCCGTGGGTTCGGCATTTTCGGGGATGTCCAACCGGTCGTATTGCTCGGTGGCAAAACAGCGCCGCACATCGTAGGGCATGCCGCAGGCACGTCCGGCAGGCCCCACCAGCCCCATTTTCTCTGCGTCGGACCGACTCACAATCCCGCAGCCTTCGAAACGCGAACGCACGCTGGAGGTGGAAAAGAGCAGGTCGATCGTATGCTTGACCTGGGGTTTGAGTTCGCTGATTCGGGCGGTCAGGTCGCGACGGTTTTCGTCGTTCATGGGGAAACGAACGCCGCCGGGGCGCACCAGTCCTTTGCCGAAGCGGTTGCCGCAGAGCAGCAAAGACATGTTGAGAAAATCACCGCGCATCCGGCCGCAGTAATTGGCCGGCGGCAGAAAGGCCACGTCGCCGCTCAACGCGCCCAGGTCTCCCACATGGTTGGCGATGCGCTCCAGCTCGAAACCGATGGTGCGGATGATCTTGGCGCCGTCATCGGTCTGGGTGCCGGAGAGGGCTTCCATGGCTTGCGAATGGCACAGGCTGTGCCCCACGGATGTGTCACCGGCGATGTTCTCGGCGATGAACGGCAGCCGTTTTCGGTCCGCCCTTATAAGTAGATCTTCCGCCCCCCGATGCTGGTATCCCAGCTGGATCTCCAGATTTAACACCCGCTCGCCGATGCAGTTGAAGCGGAAATGGCCCGGCTCTATCACACCGGCATGAACCGGCCCCACGGCTACCTCGTGGATTTCATCCCCCGCTACCGAATAATAGTCGTATCTGCCGGGGATCTCCTCCCTGTAGTCGTTGCCGAAGAGATCGTCGACGCCGCGGCAGTTGGCGTGGTAGCGTACCATCTTCAGCCAGGGGTGGCCCGCGGGACGGATGCCGTACTGCTCGGCGATCTCCCGCTCGAACATGTGAAAGGGTTCACATCGTGTCGTCAATGCCGGGTAGGTCTCGGGTGCATCGCAGGCGGCGACCAGCAGCCCATCGGTGCGCAACACGGCCAACAATCGGACGCAGCCGTCTATCTGGAAGGCGAAAAACTGAACCACCTTGCCGCCGCCCGAGACGATCTCTACCGCCTGGGTAGAAAAGTCATCGAAGGAGAGGTGGGGGATGCTTTGGATGGCGATGGCTTCCCCGTTGGAAATGGTTTTGAAATTCATGGTCATTAAAATCCTCCACCGATGGCATTCACCGCATGGATTATGGTCTGGTGCAAGGTGTCCGGCATCCAGAAACAGAGCACCAGGGAGGTTAACAGCAGTGCGTATTGGGGCCAGACCAGGCTGGCTTCTTCTTCGATCCGAATGGTGGTATCCGAGGCATCAAAAGAAATTTTCATGATGTTGTTGGCAAATCCGGCGAAGATCACGCAAAGGGTGAGGATGAATAAACCGGCGCCCACATAGTGGTCGGTTCGAAACGCGCCCATAATAATTAACAGTTCACCGATGAAGATGCCGAAGGGTGGAAATCCGGAAATGCCGACGAAACCACCAAAAAAAGCCACAAAGGTTTTGGGCATGCGGCCCACCAGGTTACCGGTCTGATCGATGAACCGGCTGCCGAATCCCAGCAGAATATTGCCGGAGGTGAGAAAAAGGCTCGATTTGATCAGGCTGTGGTGGATCAGGCAGATCATCGCACCGTAGGCGCCAAGCCCGCCGATGCCGGTACCGAAGGCGATGATGCCCATGTTCTCGATGCTGGAATAGGCCAGCATTCGCTTATATTCGGTCTGCTTGAGAATGAACGTGGCCGCGGCCATTATGGAGACCAGGCCGAAGACGATCAGAATGGGGCCTGAAAAATCGGCCAGGCCGGCGGCGTGCATGATTTTGTTGGTTTTGAAGATACCCAGATAGGCGCAGTTGAGAAGTACACCGGAGAGAGCGCCGACGCCGGACTGGGGGCTTCGCTGTGTGCGTCGGGCAGCCAGGTGTGCATGGGGGCCAGCCCCATTTTCGTTCCGTAGCCCACCAGGATGAAGACAAAACCGGCCTTCAGCCACAGGGGATCCAACTGCTGGGCCACTGCGGTCATTGCGGAAAACGAGATCGGCGCATCCACCTTGCCAACGTCCATGGCCACGGTGACCAGGACCGATCCCAAGAGCGCCATGGCGATGCCCACCGAGCAGATGAGCACATATTTCCAGGTGGCCTCCAGGGAGGCCGCCGACCGATGGGTGTAGATCAGCGGCGCACTGGCCAGGGTGGTGGCCTCGATGGCGATCCACATCACCATGATATGATCGGACAGGGTCACCATGGTCATGGTGGACAAAAACAGCAGCATGGACCCGGTGAAGATGTTTTCCGCATGGATGTCGGATGCCTTGAGATAGGCAATGGTATAAATGGATATCAGGAAAAAGAGCAGGGAGATCACAAGCAGGGAAAGCAATCCTTCCGGTGTCACTGCAAAATATTCGGGAAGTATGGGTGCCAGTCGACCGATCCAGACCAAAACGGACAGGATCAGGTGAATGGCGCCGGAGAGTACCAACAGGCCTCGTCCGAGTTTGTTGGGCAGAAAAAACGCGGCGACGCCGGTAAGAAACGGTATCAGAAATACGATCTCAAGCATGAAATGACCACCTATTCCTTTAAGGTTCGCAAGCGTGCCGTGTCCACGTCGTCAAAGGTCTGTTTGATGTTTTGCAGGATGACGGCCATGATCATCACGCCGGCCAGCACATCCAGCAGGATACCGAATTCCACGATATGGCGGGCCCGCACGGAGAAGGTCGTGCCCACCAGGTAGATACCGTTTTCCATCATGATGTAGCCAAGGACCATGGCTATGGCGTTGCGGCGAGCCATTAGCAGAAACATGCCTGCGCCCAGCAGGGAGATGGCCGTGGGCAGGAGCAGGGCGCTGACGCTGCTGTCGGGCACATCGATGTGATGGCCGGCAAAGGTGGCGCCGACGATCAGCAGCAACCCGGCCAGGATGGAGGCGTGGTAACCGACGATGGGTTCCACCTCGCGTCCGATGGCGACACGTTTGATGGCCATGTAAATGCATCCGGGAATGACGATGCCGCGGATGACCAGGGTCACGATGGTGAAGACCATTCCGCCGGTGGAGATCTCATGGCCAATGAACAGGGGCACGATGCTCACCACCACACCCTGAAATGCCATTACTTTAATCAGGCCCGGCAGCCGGCTGGACCCGAAGGAGAATAGGATCGACAACAGCGCCAGGGATAAAATGGTATCGACCGGATGAATCATTTTAAAAACTCCAGGGTGATAACGGTTGCAAAAAAGGCCAGGGCAAAGGAGGTGAGCACAAACTTGGGCACCCGGTCCATGCGGTAGCGCGCCATAACTGATTCCGTGATGCCTATGGCTACATAGACGATCAACAGGCCAAGGGAAAACAATCCCAGACTCAATGCCGGATGGCCCGGTTCAAAGGGCAGGATCAACCGGGCAACGATGGATGAATAGAAAAACATTTTGAGAAAGGCACCCATTTCGATGAATCCTAAATCCGGACCGCTGTGATCGAGCACCATGACCTCGTGGATCATGGTCAGTTCCAGATGCGTGGCCGGGTCATCCACCGGCACACGGGCATTTTCCGTGAGCAGAACAATGAAAAGGGCGAAGACGACGAAAAGCATGGGCGATCCGGCCGTATGCCAAAAACCGGAGGGCTGGGCGCCAGAAAAGTACGCGGCCAGATTCAGATCGCCGGTTAGCCGGTAAAACAGGATCAGGATCATGAACATGCTGGCTTCGCAGATGATGGGGAAATAGGCCTCTCTGGCCGCGCCCATGCCTTCGAACGGAGAGGCGGTGTCCATGGCGGCGGCGATGGTGAAAAAACGGGCCAGGCCCAGCAGGTAGAGAATGAAAATCACGTCCCCGTTGAATGAGAGAACCGGGAGGTGGCCGGCGATGGGCAAGAAGAGTAGTGCCGTGGCGGCAGCCCCCAGGGACACCATGGGACCCAACTTGAAAATAAAGGTGGTGCTGGTGCTGTATACCGAGCCCTTTTTAAACAGTTTGATCAGCGTATGGTAATTGATCAGCAGCGGGGATCCTTTGCGACCGCCGAAAAACGCTTTTACCTTGAAAATGACGCCGGCGAATAGCGGCGCTGTAAGCAGGGCAAACACCCAGAGCAAGATGGATTCAATCATAAGTTTTTTCCACATGGATAAGGGTGAAACATCATCTGAGCAGTCCTTTGCATCATCCGGTGAGAATCCGGATTTTCAGGGTTAAATGAAGAACAGCAGCACCACGATGGCCAGCAGGATATAACCGATGTACAGATGAATATCTCCGTGCTGAATCCAGCGCAATTTATCGAAAAGCCACAACACCGGGCTGACAACCATGCGGTTCAGGTGAAGTTCGACAATATCATGGACGTGGCTGTGATAGTGGGTCGATTTTGGAAACAGCCCGCTCACCGGCGGGTGGTTTTCCTCGAGGGGGGCAGCCGGTTTGAAAAATTCCAGGATCGATGCGGCATAGGAAGACCCGGTGTACTGCATGCGTGTCGTGGGTTGGGTAAATCCGCAGCCCCAGGTGCCGCTGCGCCGGATGGTTTTCCCCTGGTAAAAAATTCGGCGAAGTGCCAGAATGATCAGCAGTACGGCCAGAAATAGGGTCGCCCCCAAGGTGATGTTGGCCGACATTCGGGCAAAGGGTTCCATGGGGATGCGACCGTAGTCCAGGCCCAGGGCCGCCACCCCTTTCAGCGCTATGAACATGAAGGCGCCGGGATAGATGCCGATGACCGCACATGCGCAGGCCAGGACCACCATGGGAGCCAGCATGGCCGGGCCTTTTTCGTTCACATTCCGGGCTGCAGGGCTTCTGGGTTCGCCCT
>JGI24023J19991_10002291_pt1 | contig 14075 bp, 10 predicted proteins | sample Cruoilmetagenom1_FD_19991 | JGI IMG/M metagenome (IMG submission 19991) | reverse complement strand
GCCTTGGGCAGGTCGGCATACTTCTTGCGCAAGGTTTCGATCAGGTGGCCCACCGCAAGCTCGGCGGTCTCGTCGTTCAATCGGCGAATCTCGTTCTGCGCCTCCTTCATCCAGACGGGCGTTTGCTGGAGGACGTTCAAAAGCTTTTCTTGAAGACCCTCGATTGTCGCCTGCGCGCGCTCCCGCTCTTCTTCGGAGAGGCTTTGAAAGTCCTCGGGTGAAATGACCTTGCCATCGCGCGTTGGGCCAAAAGCAAAGCCAACCGGCGTGCGCAGAAGTGCGATACCGTGTGATTTCGCCTCCGCCTCGACCTCGGCAAGCGCGTTGTCCCGACGCTCCCGGAATTCTTCCTGGATCGCTTGTTGACGGGTCCGGTATTCGCCACTCTCAAACGTGCTGCGCAGCCCGACCCGCACGTCTTCAACGAACTGCGCCATGTCGTTCTGAAAGACGGCGCCGCGACCGGGCGGGAGCCGGAGGGTGCGCGGTTTGCGCGAGTCCTGGAAATTGCTGACATAGCAATAATCGTCCGGAACCGGAGACTCGGCCGCCGCCTGCTCGAAATGGCGGCGCACGATCGTGTGCTTGCCGATGCCATCCGGACCTAACGCATAGACATTGTACCCTGGTTGCCGCATGGCGACAGCGAAGCCGATCGATGCCACCGCGCGGTTTTGGCCGATGACATCGCCTAGGTCCTGCAGGTCATCGGTCGTCTCGAAGTCCAACAGGTCTGGCGCGCAGCGCCAGCACAGCTCCTTGGCTGAAAGGGGCACATTTTCGGTCATGGATGATCGTATTCCGCCCTAGTTCTATGCCGGTTGGCCCCCAATCCCCATTGATGGATAGCCACGCCCGACCAGTTCTCATGCTACGCGCCATGCCGGACCGCAACTTTGACGTGGGTCAATGTGCGAAAGGGCGCAAAGCGGCACTTTGAGTTGCGCCAGGCTGCGGCGCTGTACAGCTATACGAAGCAAAGATTCGAGAGGCTAGTCAATCACATGTCCAAAACCCCGACACGCCAAAGCGCTAAGCAAGCCGTCACGCACGACATGGTCGTGGGACTGGTTGGCGAGATCGGCAACGCAAAGATCGCTGCGATTCTTGCCGCCGGCCCGACGCTTGAGGACCTCGAAGAAGCCGTCGCGTGGGCCGCCGGCGAAAGTGATGTCATGGGCGAGGAGCGCTTGCCGCTCTCAGGCGTGGCCGCGCAGGTCTACGACATCCTGAAAGCCGAAGAAGACTACAATAACAATGAGCGCCGCTAGCGCGCCACGCGATGGTCCCGAAGACGGCTCCGCCTTGCCATCCGGTCTGCTCCTGACCGATCTTTATGAACTCAACATGCTCCAGGCCTACCTGGACGCCGGCATGACGGAACCGGCCGTGTTCGAGTTCTTTGTGCGCAAGCTGCCCGAAACGCGTGGTTTTCTGGTGGCTGCCGGCCTGGAGCAAGCGCTCGACTTCCTCGAGACGGCGCGCTTCACGGAAAGCGAGCTTCTCTGGCTGGCGCAAAGCGGGCGGTTCGGCGATGATATGCTCGATTACCTCGCCGCGCTTCGTTTTACCGGTGATGTCGAGGCCATGCCGGAAGGCACCGTGTTTTTTCCGGATGAGCCCATCCTGCGCGTGATTGCACCGTTGCCGGTCGCGCAGCTCGTTGAGACCCGGCTGATCAACTTGCTGCATTTCCAAACGGTGATTGCCTCGAAAGCGGCACGCATGGTGCTTGCCGCGCCTGGAAAGGCGCTCGTCGATTTTGGCTTGCGCCGGGCGCACGGGGCGGAGGCCGGGATGCTGGCGGCCCGTGCAAGTTATCTGGCTGGTTTCGCCGGCACCGCGACGACACCCGCGCTGGTCCGTTTCGGCATCCCGATCTATGGCACCATGGCTCATTCGTTCATTCAGGCATTCGAGAACGAAGAGGCGGCCTTCGAGGCTTTCGCACTTTCGCGGCCGGATAACCTGGTCCTGCTGCTGGACACCTACGATACCGAGGCGGCGGCCCATAAGGTCGTGGTCTTGGCGCCGCGCCTGCGCCGCCAAGGTATCGCGATCCACGGTGTGCGGCTGGACAGCGGCGATCTTGCCCGGCACGCCCGCCGGGTGCGACACATCCTGGATCAGGCCGGTCTTCAGGATATTATGATCTTTGCCAGCGGCGGCCTCGATGAGACGATCTTGCAACTCTACTCCGCCGCCGAGGCGCCAATCGACGGGTACGGCATCGGCACCAGCTTGACCACATCCATGGATGCTCCGGCGCTCGATTGCGCCTACAAGCTCCAAGAGTACGCTGGCCGGCCCAAGCGAAAGCGCTCGGAGGGTAAGGCGACATGGCCCGGCCGCAAGCAGGTTTATCGCGCCTACCGCGATGACGGAACCATGTCCGAAGACCTTCTAACGTTGGTTGGCCATGGCGGCGAGGGGCATGCCCTGATCCAACCGGTCATGCGTGGCGGGCGGCGGATTGGGACGCCGCCGACGTTGGCCGAGGCGCGGGATCATGCCGCCAAGGAGATCGAGCGGCTTCCTGGCCATCTGCGTCGACTGGAGACCGCGCCGAGCTATCCGGTTGTTGTTTCTCAAGAATTGAAAGCCCTCGCCGATGAGGTCGATCAGGCGCTAGCGGCGGTTTCTGAGAATTGATGGAGCCCCCTGTTTACGCCGGGTCACTTTTGCCAAGTAGTTCAATGCGGAGACGGATATCCGGATCGACACTGAACACGGTGCCGTCCGGCACCTGCAACCAGCGTTCGTGAGTGATTGGCTCCGATGCGATTTCGACGGCCCGATAGGCCTGCTGAGGATTGTGATGGACATGCGATTTGCCACAAATTTCACAAACATGAATGCCGTTGCGTTCGAGATACCAAAGCGTTCGACCGAGCCGGGATCCGACCAGGCGTTCGCCGTCGGTCCAAAGCACATTGAGCGATGCTTTAGCTTGGCTATCAATATCGCGGCACCAAGCGATCACCTGCTCCAAGCCGCTGCGCAAGGTCTCTAGTAAGGGTCGTTCGGGGTGTTGCCGCCAAAGGCCCAGCAGATAGCGAAATACGTGCTCGCTGTCGGTTGATCCGTGGATTTCGCTCCGGTTGAGAGGATCCATGGCATCGATAAGCCTGTCGCGCACATGATCGAAGTTCGGCACGGTTCCATTGTGCGCGAAAAGCCATACGCCGTGGACAAAGGGATGCGTATTCTCCAGGCCGGGCGGGCCCACCGTGGCCCGGCGGACATGGGCGATCACCGTTTTCGAATAAACCCGTGCGGCGGTCTTCTTGAATTGCTCGCCGTGGTATGCCCCCCAAGCCTGCTTCTCAACGAAAGGAACCCCATCCGGGTGCTCCGCCACGCCCCAGCCATGGCCGTGGGTCAGGCCCTCCTGATCCATACGACTCTGTGCCATGAGCGCATTTTGAGCGTGTACCAGGCTGCACTCGACCTTGGTTGGCTCATTAGCCCGGAATCCGTAGAGACGGCACATGGCGTTTGTGGTTCAGCCTCCGCATAACTCTGATACGGCTTCTGAAATTAGCGCAAGAGCAGATTACAGGCGCAGCTTAGATGGTGCTAGGGTGCTGGCCATGAGCTATGTCAAACCGCTTGGTCCAAAGGGGATATCATGGGCCGGGGCCTCGTGGCGGAAAAATCTCCATTGGAAACCGCGCTCTTAGCCCCTATTTGTTGGACATGAGTCGGCTCCCGGGCCGACCAGAAAACCGTTTGATCCAAGCCCTGTGAGCTTGGCTGGACTGCTGTCCGGATCGCTCGGGTGCGGCTTTCACGTATGACATGTGAGGTGACAGAGTGGACGATCCCCAGGATCGGCATCAACGGCGGCGTACCTGGCAAGAGCGTCGCGAGGTCATGGAGGCCCAGCCTTCGGGCAAGCGATGGCGTGGGCAGCTGCGCAGCCAACTCTATGGGACGGCCTGGCGCGTGCATCATGTACTGCGCCCGACGCGGCCATTCAAGCATGGTGCCAAGCGGGCGCTGCGTTTAGATCTGACCAAGCTGACGCTTTCCTTCGCAGACCTGCCGGCGGCGTTCGACGGTTACCGTATTCTTCACCTGACTGACCTTCACCTCGACAACATCGATGACACGGCAGCGGAAACGGCGGCGCGTGTTGCCGGAATCGAATGCGATCTCTGCGTCATCACGGGTGACATCCGAGACAATATCCATGCGCCTTTGCACCCCTTGATCGAGCGTCTGGAACATATTGTGTCCTCGGTGCGTACGTCGGACGGAGTCTTGAGCGTACTCGGCAATCACGATGGAGCGGCGATGGTCGCACCGATGGAGCGGATCGGCATACATGTGCTGCTGAACGAAACGCTGACGCTGTCTCGCGATACCGATGATCTGCACATTACCGGCCTGGATGACGTGCACCGCTTTCACACCGAAGAGGCATACGCGGCGCTGGATGCGGCACCCGAAGGATTCTGCATCGCCCTGGTCCATTCGCCGGAGGTCGCCGGGCGGGCCGCCGAAAGGCACCGGCTGTATCTGACGGGCCACACCCACGGCGGGCAGATNTGTTTGCCCGGGCAGCGGTCTTTCACCTCCGGGCTCAAACGCCATCGNGACCTGGGCAAAGGCATTTGGCGCCATGGCCGCATGGTCGGCTATACGAGCCGCGGTATCGGCGCCTGCATCATTCCGTTCCGCTCTTTTTGCCCGGGCGAAGTGGCCCTGGTGACGCTCCGGCGCGCCGCCGATCATGTATCCGTCAACAGCAGCGCCGCCGACCTCGAATAGGCCGCTCGGCNCCGCCGTTCTANCGCGATNCGGNTTTGGCCAATGACAGATCTGCCCATCGTTGCACATTGTGACGTAACCCTCGACGCAAGCGAGCGNGAGCGTCTGCGTCATCTGGCGAGTGGCCTGCGCGTAGATGAGCCTGCCCTCTCGGCCACCGCGGCATTCGGCCCGTGGGTGGCGCCCGGTCTCGGGCCCTGGCCAAGCCTGGTGATCGAGGATCACAGTTGGATCACTCTGTTCGAGGAACGTGGCGACGCTGCCTATACGTACCGGGCCTTGTTGCTGGCGGGAGACGGCGACCTCGCTGTCATCGCGCAGCCGCGTTGTCCCGGGTTCGAGGACTATTGCCGGAGCATTCTGGGACTTGGCCAGGTGGAGATATTGACCCCGGCGGCGTCCGCCAAGCCGCTGGCGCTTGCCCAGCGCTGTGCCAACGATGCAGCCCTCGTCGGCCGCGCGGCGGACTTGGCCAGACGGGGCGGGGGCCTCAATGTCGTGCCCTATATGGGCACTGGGGGCGTTTGGACACTGGCACGGCGCATTGCGGATGTTGCGCAGGTTCCGGTTCGCGTCGCCGCCCCGGCTCCACGCCTGACGCGCCGGGTCAATGACAAGACCTGGTTTGCCGCGCGCGTAGGGGAGGTGCTGGGCGCTCAGGCCGCGCCGCTGTCGAAGGCAGTCTACAATCTGGCCGCGCTCGCGGGCCAAGCAGCCGCGCTTGCCAGACAATTCCGCTGCGTTGCCATCAAGATCCCCGACAGCGCGAGCTCCGCCGGTAACATCATCCTGCATTCCCAAGATCTACGGCATATGACGCTGCGGCATCTGCGCAATACAGCGGCGTCTTCCTTGCGTGGTGTTGGTTGGCAAGGCGCGTACCCTTTGATGGTTACGGCCTGGGAAGAGCCGATTCTGGCCAGCCCATCGGCGCAAATTTGGGTTCCGGACCGTAGCGAAGGATTGCCGATCTTTGAGGGGCTATTCGATCAGATGGTCATCGGACCGGCGCGAGAATTCGGTGGCGCGGCGCCGAGCGCCCTGCCGGAATGCTGGCGCCACCGCTTGGCGCAGGAGGCGGTTCGTTTAGCACACGTTTTTCAGGAGTTGGGGTACTTCGGCCGGTGCAGCTTTGATGCGATCATCGTCGGTGAGAATCTCGCATCGGCCAGTCTGCATTGGGTCGAATGCAATGGGCGCTGGGGCGGGGTATCGATTCCCATGACCTTGGCGAACCGCCTAGTTGGGGATTGGACAATGCGGCCGCCGGTCGTCATCGATCGCGAGAATATGTCCGGAGCGCCGCGGAACTTCGACGAGGTTCTGGCCGAGCTCGATGCCGATCTCTTCAAACCGGGCTTGCGCGAAACCGGTGCGGTGATCATTTCGCCCAGCCGGCTGCAGGTTGGCAGCGGCTACGAGGTCATGGTTCTGGGCAAGAGCGTTGCGGCGGCCAAGGCCCAGGCGGAGGATCTGGCTGCTCGCCTGTCGCCTCCTGGCTCATGACCAGCGACGATAGCCCATGGCCCGCTCAACCCGGCGACGTGCCAGCTCGTTTGCCGCCGCCCGGGGCAGGATCGCCTGCGCACGGCTCGCCTCGAGCACGGCTTGCGTATTGTGCCGGATCTTTTCTTCGATTGCCTCGAAGGCCTGGCGCTGGGTGCCGCCGTGATACTCCACGGCCGCGCAAATGACGCCACCGGCGTTGGCGATGAAGTCGGGGATCGACAGGATGTTCCGCGCGTGCAGCGCCGCTTCGGCCGCGGCCGTGACCGGAATGTTTGCACCTTGGGCGACAATCTTGGTCTTGAGACGCGCGACGTTGTCCTCCCGAATCACGTCGGGGCGCGCAGCCGGAATCCAGATATCGCAGTCGATGCCGATGACGGCATCGCGGTCCAGCTTCTCTCCGGCGCCGTGCTCCCCGAGGCTCTTGCCGTCGCGCTTGAGCTGTATCAGCGCGTCAACGTCCAGGCCTCCCGGGTCGGCGAGCGTGGCCCGCGAATCCGCGGCGGCGACCAGGACCGCGCCCTTATCGGCCAGAAAGCGGGCGGCGTGCTGACCAACCGAGCCGAAGCCTTGGACCACGACGCGCGCGCCCTCGAACTCAAGGTCGCAGAATTTGCGCGCCACATCGATCGCGACGCTGAGTCCGAACCCGGTCGCGCCGATCTGATCGAGCGGGATGCCGCCGATCTCCGGCGGCAGGCCGACGCTGCGGTCGATCTCGTCGTGAATCCAGGCCATGCAGGTTTCATCGGTGCCCATATCCGGCCCAGGGATGTAGTCTTTGATGTCACCGATGGCGCAGGCGAAGGCGCGCACCAGGTGCTCCTTATCGGCCACCGCCATGCGTGGATCGGCGAAGATCACCGACTTGCCGCCGCCGTGGTGCAGGCCCGCGGCCGCGTTCTTCAGGGTCATGGCCCGGGCTAGGCGGAAACATTCCTCGGTGCTGACATCCGGCGCCATCCGCACGCCCCCGATCGACGGGCCGCAGGCCACATTGTCCACGACCAGAACGGCCTTCAGGCCGGTGCGCGGCTCATAGATGTGGATGACCTTGGCCGGACCCAGTTCGTCGCTAAAACGGAAGGCGTCTTCCATGGTGCTCTTTCCCGTCACATCATGCCTCATGCGGATCGTTCGAGATCGGCTACCACGGCGGCCAGAAAACGCGAGGCCTCGCCGCCCATGACCGCGCGATGATCGAAGGTCAGCGACAGCGGCAGAACGCGGTGCACCGCCACTTGGCCTTCATGGGCGACGACGCGTTCGGCGATCCGGCCGGCGCCGAGGATCGCAACCTGCGGGGGCAAGACCACCAGGGCGGCGTGGCGGCCGCCGAACATGCCGAAGTTGGATAGCGTGAGCGTCTGCCCGCGCAGTTCCTCGGCGGGGATACTGCGGGCGCGGACGTCGGTCTTCATGTGCTCCAGGCCCCGGCGCAAATCGTCCGCCTCCCGCCCGCCTGCGTCACGTAGCACCGGCACGAAGAGGCCGTCTTCGGTATCCATGGCGAGGCCGAGATCGACCTTGGCATGCAGGCGGCGACCCTTGTCGCGGCCCAGGTACCAGGCGTTGAGCGCCGGCTCCGCCCGGCAACCGGCGACGATGGCCCGGATCAAGCGCAAGGTCACATCGCTTCCGGCGGGCCAATCGTGGATGTCCGCCTCCTCGGTGACGGTAGCGGGGACGACCTCGGCGTGCGCGCGTTCCATGTTGATCGCCATGGCGCGGCGGACCCCNCGCAGCGGCTCCAGCGGGCCGGCCGNGGCGATGGCNGCCGCCGCGCGTTCGACGTCGGCCGCCGCGATCGCACCGTCCGGGCCGCTGGCCGCGACGTGNGAGAGNTCGACNNCCAAGCGTTGGGCCAGCGCCCGGACGGCGGGTGTGGCTTTGGCGCGGGCCTTCCCGGCTGGTGCGGGGGTGGCCGGTTTGGCGGCGGCCGGCTTCGGCTTTTCCTCCGTTGCGACGATGCCCACGACGGTGCCCGCGTCCGCTTGGGCCGCTGTTTCGAACTCGACCAGGGGGCTGCCGATCTTCACGATATCGCCCGGCTCGCCGAAGAGCCGCGCAATGTGGCCGGCCTGCGGCGAGGGGATCTCGACCACGGCCTTGTCCGTTTCGACCGAAACAAGCGGTTGATCCGCCACCACGTGGTCACCGACCCCCGCGTGCCAGGTCACAATCTCCGCGTCCTGCAGGCCTTCGCCGAGGTCGGGCAGGTTGAACGTGCTCATGCGTAGGTCAGCACCCGGCGCACCGTGCGCAGGATCCGCTCCTCTGTTGGCATGTAGTAAGACTCCAGGCGCGGCAGGGGCATCACCGTGTCATAGCCGGCCACGCGCTGCACCGGGGCGAGCAGGTTGACCAACCCGCCGTCGGCCAGGCCGGCCGCGATTTCCGCACCCACGCCGCCGCTGAGCGGTGCCTCGTGTATGATCACACAACGCCCGGTGCGCTCCACCGAGGACAGGATCGTCGCCATGTCCAGGGGCTTCAGGGTGGCCACGTCGATCACCTCGGCTTCGACACCCTCGGCGGCAAGGGTTTCGGCCGCCGCCAGGGTCTCGACGATCATCGCCCCCCAGGTGACCAGAGTCACGTCGCGTCCCTCGCGCAATGTGAAGCACAGGTCGAGAGGCGCCGCGACGCCGTCATCGGCGATTTCTTCCTTTGGCGCTCGGTAAATCCGTTTCGGCTCCAGAAACACGACCGGATCGGGATCGCGAATCGCGGCCAGCAGCAGGCCATAGGCGCGCGCTGGGGAAGAGGGGATGACCACCCTGATGCCGGGGATGTGGGCGAACAGGGCCTCCATGCTCTCCGAATGGTGTTCCGGCGCATGGATGCCGCCGCCGTAGGGCGCGCGGATCACCATGGGGCAACTCAGGCGGCCGCGCGTCCGGTTTCTCAGGCGGCCGGCGTGGCTCACGATCTGATCGATCGCCGGATAGATGAAGCCCATGAACTGGTACTCGACTACGGGCCGGAAACCTTGCGCGCCGAGGCCGACCGCCAAACCGGTGAAAAGCGATTCGGAGAGCGGTGTATCCATCACGCGATCCGCGCCGAAGCGCGAAAAAAGACCGTCGGTCGCCCGGAACACGCCGCCATCGACGCCGACATCCTCGCCCAGCACCAGGACGGTTTCATCTTCTTCCATGGCCCGGGCGAGGGCGAGGCGCACCGCCTCGACCAGCGTGATCTCGCTCATGGCTCCGCTGCCTCCTCAAGCTCCGCGCGCTGTTCGGCAAGCGCGGCGGGAAGCTCCGCATAGAGGTGATCGAACATCGCCGTGGGTAGCAGCGGCGGCGTGGCAAGGTATTCGGACGCGGCTGCTTCGACCTGCGCCGCGCAGTCGGTAATCAGGGCTTCCTCCTCGGCCTTGGTCCAATGGCCGGTATCGCTCATATACTGGCGCAGGCGGGCGATCGGCTCCTCCTTCCAATGGGCGCTCACGTCGGCGTCGTCGCGGTAGCGGCTGGCGTCGTCCGCCGTCGTGTGATCGTTGAGCCGGTAGGTAAGCGCTTCAACTAGGGTCGGTCCCTCACCGGCGCGGGCCCGCTCGATGGCCGCGCCGACCGCGTGGCGCACGGCCATGACGTCGTTGCCGTCGACTTGGGCGCCGGGAATTCCGGCGGCGACGGCCTTTTGCGCGAGGGTTTCGGCCGCCGTTTGGCGCGTGCGCGGCACCGAAATCGCCCATTGGTTATTGTTGACGATAAAGACGACCGGCAGGTGGTGCACGCCGGCGAAGTTCATCGCCTCGTATACATCGCCGCGAGAGGTGGCCCCGTCGCCGAAGACGCAGACCGCGACCCGCGCTTCGCCGCGCAATTGGAAGGCGCGGGCGACGCCGACGGCGTGCGGCGCGTGGGTCCCGACCGGGACGCAGATCGGAAAATCCTGGCGCGGGCCGGCGAAATCGCTGCCGCGCTCGTCACCGCCCCAGTAAAGCAGAATTTCCACCATCCGCACGCCGCGTAGCATTTGCCCCCCTTGCTCGCGGAACGAGGGCAAAAAAACGTCTTCCGTCCGCATGGCGGCGGCGACCCCGATCGGCACGGCCTCCTGGCCCAGGGACGAGGCGTAGGTGCCCAGACGCCCGGTGCGTTGTAGCGCGACCGCCTTGGCATCGAAGGTGCGGGTCAGGACCATGGCCGAGTAGAGCTCGATCAGGGCCTGCGGGTCCTGCGCAAAGTCCGGCAGGGCCTGGGTTGGCCGGCCCTGCGGGTCGAGGAACTGCGTGCACTCGATTGTGAAAGAAGCGACCCGGGTCATCGCTCAGGCCGTCTTTGCCTCGGCGACGCCAAGTTCCTCAGCCATTTGCTTCCGCATGACGTACTTCTGGACCTTTCCGGTCACCGTCATCGGGAACTCCTCGACGAACTTGACATAGCGCGGGATCTTGAAATGCGCGATCTTGCCCTTGCAGAAGTCCCGGATTTCAACCTCGGTCGCGGTCTTGCCGGGGCGCAGCTTGATCCAGGCGCAGACCTCCTCGCCGTACTTCGGATCGGGCACGCCGATCACCTGCACGTCCTCGATCTTCGGATTGGTGAAGAGAAACTCCTCGATTTCACGCGGAAAGATGTTCTCGCCACCGCGAATCAGCATGTCCTTCAGGCGGCCCACGATGTTGCAGTAGCCCTCTTCGTCCAGGGTGGCGATATCGCCGGAGCGAATCCAGTGTGCTTGGTCGATTGCTTCCGCCGTTTTCTTGGGGTCGTTCCAGTATCCCGGCATGACGCAGTAGCCGCGAGTCAGCAGTTCACCCGGCGTTCCGGTCGGCACGATCCTTCCTTCCGGGTCGATGATCTTGACCTCGGTATGCGGCAGGACGCGCCCAACGGTGGTGACCCGGCGCTCCAGCGGATCGTGGACCGAGGTCTCGAAACTGACCGGTCCGGTCTCGGTCATGCCATAGGCGATGGTGATCTCGTTGAGGTGCATTTCGCCGATCAGGCGCTTCATCAGCTCGATGGCACACGGGGCGCCGGCGATGATTCCGGTTCGCAGCGAGGACAAATCGAAACGCTTGAATTCCGGGTGATCGATCTCGGCGATGAACATGGTCGGCACACCGTGCAGGGCCGTGCAGCGCTCGGCCTCGACGGTGCGCAGCACCTCCAGCGGATCGAACCCTTCCGACGGGAACACCATGGTCGCGCCATGAGCGACGCAGGCCAAGGTGCCGAGGACCATTCCAAAACAGTGATACATCGGCACCGGAATGCACAGGCGGTCGCGTTCGCTCAGCTCCATGGTCTCGCCCACGAAGTAAGCATTGTTGACGATGTTATGGTGGCTCAGCGTCGCCGCCTTGGGGGCGCCCGTCGTGCCGCTGGTGAACTGGATATTGATCGGCTCGTCGAACTGCAGTTTGCCGGCAAGCTCATTCATCCGCCGGCGCGCCGCCTCGCCGCCGCCCTCGCGGACCTCGGCGAAATTCAACATGGCGGGATCGCTCTCTTGATCCAAGCGGATGACGAGGCGCAGGTCCGGCAACCGCGCGGCCTTTAGCTCTCCGGGGGCGGCTCCCTGCAATTCCGGGGCGATCTCGTGGAGCATTGCCACATAATCGCTGGTCTTGTAGCGCGTGGCCATGATGAGCGCCTTACAGCCGACCTTGTTGAGGGCGTATTCCAGTTCGGGCAAACGGTAGGCCGGATTGACGTTGACGAGGATCAAACCGGCCTTGGCCGAGGCAAACTGAGTCACCACCCATTCGGCGTTGTTCGGCGACCAAATGCCCAGTCTCTCGCCCGGTTGAAGGCCGAGTTCGATGAGTCCGGCGGCCAAGGCGTCCACCTCGCGCTGCAACTCGCGCCAGGTCCAGCGGATGTTCTGGTGGCGCACGACCATGGCCTCTCCGTCCGGGCAGCGGACTACGGTCCGGTCGAAAAGCTGCCCGACGGTTAGGCCGAAAAGCGGGGTGAGACTGACACCGTGAACGTAGCTGTGGGCGAGCGCGGTCATGATCCATTCTATTCAGGCAAACCGACTTAGCATAGGACGCTACGTGGGCCCATCCCCGGGCACATTGATGTGGCTCAAAGTCTTTTGCGCAGAGCGGCGCGCAAGGACCATCTGCCCTGCGACCAGGTTGCTTTTCACGGCCTAGCGTTGGCCGATCTTGCGGCGGCCGTCCCTACGATCTCGCTGTGCCCACGTTCCTACATGGTCATTTCGGCCTCCTGCGGGGCCTTCTTCTCAGCCTCGGGGATCTCCGTGATTGTCGCCTCGGTCAGCAACAGGACGCTGGCCACCGATACGGCGTTCTCAAGCGCCACGCGCACAACCTTGGTCGGGTCGACGATCCCGGCTTCCACCAGGTCGACGTAGGTATTGCGTGCCGCATCGAAGCCAAGATTTCCTTCGCCCTCTTGCATCTTGGCGACGACGACACCGCCGTCGACCGCCGAGTTTTCGGCGATCTGGCGGGCGGGCGCGCTTAGGGCGCGGCGCAGGATCTCAAGACCGGTCTTCTCGTCGCCCTTGGCAAGCTCTTCCTCTTGTTCGATGGCGCGCGTGCAGCGCAAGAGAGCCAACCCGCCCCCGGGCACGATCCCTTCGGCGACGGCGGCTTTCGTGGCGTTTATGGCGTCGTCGAGCGCTTCCTTCTTGCTCTTCATCTCGGCTTCCGACGGCGCGCCCACTCTGACGACCGCGACCCCTCCGGCCAGCTTGGCGAGCCTTTCCTCCAGCTTTTCACGATCATAGTCGCTGGTTGTCTTGTCGATCTGGGCGCGGATTTGACCGATGCGTCCATTGATTCGATCCTTGGCACCGAGCCCGCCGATGATGGTCGTGTGCTCCCGGTCGACGACGATACGCCTGGCGCGGCCGAGTTGGTCGAGTTGGGCACTCTCCAGCTTCGCACCAATCTCTGCGGAAATGACCTGTCCAGCGGTCAGGATGGCGATGTCCTCAAGCATGGCCTTACGCCGGTCGCCAAAGCCGGGTGCCTTTACGGCAATGCATCGCAGCGCACCGCGTATCTGGTTGACGATTAGGGCAGCCAGGGCCTCGCCCTCGACGTCCTCGGCGATGAAGAGTATTGGCTTGGCACTCTTCGCCACCTGCTCAAGCAGGGGGAGCACGTCCTTCAAGGCGGCAATCTTGTGATCGCACAGTAGGATGTAGGCGTCCTCGAGAATGGCCTCCATCTTCTCGGCATCGGTCACGAAATAGGGCGAAATATAGCCACGGTCGAATTGCATGCCTTCGACCACCTCTAAGACAGTCTCGGTCGTCTTGGACTCCTCGACGGTAATGACCCCTTCGTCGCCAATCTTGTCCATGGCATCGGCGACCATGTCGCCGATCGCCGGGTCATTGTGCGCAGAGATTGTGGCGACCTGGGCCTTCTCCTTGTGGGTCTTGACCGGTGCTGACAGGCTGCGGAGATGGTCGGTGGCGGCCTTGAGACCGCGATCGAGTCCCCGCTTGACGTCGATGGCGCTGGCCCCCGCCACTACGTTGCGCAGACCATCGGCAAAGATCGCATGGGCCAGGATCGTTGCCGTGCTGGTGCCGTCTCCAACCGCGTCACCGGTTCGCTCCGCCGCCTGACGTAACATCTGGGCGCCCAGGTTCTCCTCCGGATCCTTAAGGTCAACCTCCTTGGCGATGGTGACACCGTCGTTGCAGACGACCGGTGTTCCCCAACTCCTTTGGAGCAGGACCGATTTCGACTTGGGGCCGAGCGTCACGCGAATCGCGTCGGCAAGGGCGCTGGCGCCGCGAAGTATTTTTTCGCGTGCTGCCGAGTGAAAGAGGATTCGTTTATG
>JGI24023J19991_10002289_pt1 | contig 14078 bp, 10 predicted proteins | sample Cruoilmetagenom1_FD_19991 | JGI IMG/M metagenome (IMG submission 19991) | reverse complement strand
CGCCTGCACCCTCAGTCAGTTCTTCAATCCCATCAAGGTAGTTTTCAGTGTTATGGTTCAGCGCTGCAATAACCCCCTGATCTTTTATAAGTTGCAATCCGTGCTCAGTCCCTGCAGTACCAATAACTTCTAAACCGTTAGCTTTTGCGATCTGTATAGCAGCAAGTCCTACGGCTCCGCTAGCACCATGAATCAGTAAGGTTTCTCCCGGAAAAGCGTGTGCACGATAATTCAGGGCAAAATAAGCTGTACTATATGGCACTCCAAGTGCTGCTCCAGCGCTAAAACTTACATTATCTGGAAGAACGTAAGCCTGTTCCTCTTCACAAAGGATATTTTTTGCGTAACTGCCTGAAATACAACCACAAACATAGACCCGCTCACCAACTTTCCTTTTCTTGACCGCAGAACCAACTTCCTTAATGATTCCAGCAGCATCCTTGCCTGGTGTGTACGGAAGTTCTGGCTTTATTGGATATATTCCAGCGCGGATATAAGTATCTACAGGATTAACCCCAATTGCTTTAACTTCAATTAGTACCTGGTTTTTAGCTGGGGTGAGTTCAGGAGCTTCTTCAAAGCGCATGACATCTGAATCACCAAATTTATGAACCCGTATTGCTTGCATAGTCATCTCCTTGAAAACAGTAAAAACTTAAATCCCCCTCAATCCCCCTTTTACAAAGGGGGAAGTGTAGAGTGTAGATCCTCCCCTTTCACAAAGGGGAGCTAGAGGGGATTTTTCCTTCAGCCTGAACCGCTAACCAGCCTGCTTTTAGCCGATCGCTGCTAATTCCAGTCTGCCACCCCAGCGGCGTAACAGTTCGTTTTTTATCGGGGCTGCCTCTGCAGTATTTAATTGATCTGTCTTTATAACATACTCAAAAGCTTCCTGACGAGCCGCCTCCAGAATTCTAGTGTCTTTTAACAGACTGGCAACACGAAAATCAGGAAGTCCTGCCTGACGTGTCCCGAGGAAATCACCAGGACCGCGTATTTCCAGATCTTCTTCCGCAATTCTAAAGCCATCCTCTGTTTCAATCATGACTCGTAACCTGCGGGCTGCATCTTCACTGTAATGTTCTGAAGGAAGCAGCAAACAATAACTTTTATCGGCACCTCGGCCAACCCGACCACGCAACTGGTGTAACTGTGAGAGACCAAAGCGATCAGCATGCTCTATCATCATGACTGTCGCATTTGGCACATCCACACCCACTTCAATCACTGTTGTTGAGACCAGTAATTGGATATCACCATTTCTGAAAGAATCCATGACTGCATCTTTCTCCGCAGTTTTCATCCGACCATGGAGAAGTCCGACAGCATATTCAGGAAAAATATTTTGCCTGAAATCTTCCGCTGCTACGGTTGCTGCCTGCAGATCACTTTTTTCTGATTCTTCAACCAACGGATAAACAACGTAAGCTTGTCGCCCTTGCTGCAGTTCCTGTTTTATCAGCTGGTAGCCTTTATCGCGTTGCGAAGAACTGAACCGTTTCGTAGTGACTGGCTTCCTGCCTGGAGGTAATTGATCAATCACCGAGACAGAAAGGTCTCCATAGAGAGTCATGGATAAGGTTCTTGGAATTGGGGTTGCTGTCATCACCAGCATGTCTGGATTCGCCCCTTTGTGTTTTAAAAGGCTACGTTGATGAACCCCGAAGCGGTGTTGTTCATCGATAATCCCCAGACCAAGACGGTGAAACTCCACCCCTTCCTGCAAGACAGCGTGGGTACCAACAACAAGATCGACTTCACCTTGGGCAATCTGTTGCAAAATTTCACGCTTAGCTGCTACAGGCATGTTGCCCTGGAGTAAGACAGTTTTTAATCCCAATTCTTTCAGCCAGAGACTGAAGGTTCGATAATGCTGTTCAGCAAGAATTTCGGTTGGTGCAACAACCGCAACCTGAGCATTATTTTCGATGGCGATCAACGCTGACATCAGGGCAACTATAGTTTTCCCGCTACCAACATCGCCCTGGAGCAATCGGTGCATCGGCTGTGGAGCCATCATGTCCTGTTTAATTTCACCCAGCACCCGACGCTGCGCATCTGTTAATTTGAAAGGTAGTAATTTGTTGAGTGGAATTGTGTACTTATGGGTAAATTTGAAAGCGATCCCCTCTTCCAGTTGCACCCCTGCCCTCTTTAATGCCAACCCCAACTCCAGGTAAAAAAATTCATCAAATACCAGAGAGTAGCGGGCTTTAGCTTGACCTCTCTCCAGATCAGCTAGTTCTACCAATTCATCAGGCCAGTGAACCTGTCGCAAAGCAGCGGGAATTGTCATTAATTGGTATTTTTTTTGGATTTCGGCGGGGATAAAACTTGGAGCATGACCGGCATTTTCATCGACCAGTTGATGCCAGATTTTACGTGCCTGTTTCTGCGTCAAACCTTCTGTGAGGGCATAAACAGGAAGAATTCTACCAAAATTGAGGGGGTCTGATTGTAATAACTGCTGCAGATCCTGGCCGGAACCAAGGAGTTCAGAATCGGGATGATGAATTTCGCGAATCGCAGCAAAGCGTTTAATTTCACCAATAAAAATAGCTTTTTGTCCTACCGGAAAACGTTTTTGCAGCCAAGGCTTGCGGTAGCGAAACCATTTTAATGATATTTTTCCGCTGCTATCACCAACAATCACCTCATAAATACGTCTACGACTACGAGTGGTGACCGTTTCGCCCGAAGCCAGGACAGATCCGACAAATACTTCCTGCTGGTTGTCTCTTAATTGGTTGATTGTTTTAAGCTGACGACGGTCTTCATATCTGATTGGCAGATGATAGAGAGCATCTTCTATGGTGACCAGACCGAGTTTTTTAAGCTTGGGAAGCATTCGTGGCCCGACACCATGCAGGGTATCGAGCGTTTGATCAAGTTTGAGTTGGTGGTTGGAGTGTGAGTTGTTAGCCGACATAGAGTGGGCTTAATCTGCAAAAATGTCATTCAACGCAGCAAGAATTTCATCAAGTTCAAGACCATGTGCCTTGACACCTTGAGCAATAGATTCGCTTGTTGCTCCAAGACATTCCCCGCAATCAAGATTAAAGCTGTCTAGAACTTTGGCAACCTCTGGATCCATCTGTAGAATCTGATAAAAGGTCATATCTTTAGTAATTTTGGGAGCCATTGTTACCTCCAGAGATGGGGCGAAAATTGTCAAAATGTGTATTGATTTTCCCAGAATAAACTTTAAATTGCAAGAAAAACGGGGCATTCCCAGTTATGGAAATGCCCCGTAAAAAATCTAATCTCAATTAAAAGGGTGACCAGTCCTGATCCCGGTTTTGATTTAGCTGTATTCTATCGCAGTGACTTCATAAATCTTAACCCCAGAGGGGACATTAATATTCACCTCTTCATCAACTTGATGACCGACTAAGGCCCGACCGACTGGTGAACTGATAGAAATTTTACCAACTTTGATATCGGCTTCATCAACGCCAACAATCTGATAAGTGACCTCTTTTTCTGTATCGATATCAAACAGAGTCACTTTAGCGCCAAAGACTATTTTGTCAGACTCGATTGTGGTGGGATCAATGACCTGCGCGACGGCAATTTTATGGTTCAACTCTTTGATCCGCCCCTCAACAAAACCTTGCCGATCCTTTGCTGCATCGTATTCGGCATTTTCGGAAAGATCACCGTGACTGCGCGCTTCAGCTATATCTTGTACTACTTTGGGACGCTCAAATCGAACCAGCTGCTTTAATTCTTCCTGCAAGCGCTGATGCCCCTCTTTTGTCATAGGAACTGATTCATCCATTCAATCTACTCCTCAAAAAAAACAGTGGACGGAAAGACCGCCCACTGGGTAATTACTAAATTTTATACACCGTTAATTGGAGGGATAATACTCTTGTAGGGGCTTAACGTCAAGATTTTCTCTCAGCATGGCCAAAATACCATCCGTTCCCGCCTTAATTCCTTCCATCGTGGTGAAATAGGCTATTTCATAGATGATGACAGAACGTCGGATTGAATAGGAATCAGCAACCGATTGNGCCCCCATTGTCGTGTTGAAAACCAGACAGACATCACCACTCTTGATTGCATCGACACAGTGTGGNCGCCCTTCTTTTACTTTGTTTATCGATTCAGCGACGATCCCCTGTTGATTCAAATAAGTGGCCGTGCCGCTGGTTGCAACAATGGTAAAACCGGCAGCAACCAATTTTCTTGTCGGAGCCAGAATCTGTTCTTTATCGGAATCCTTGACACTGATAAAAATTTTGCCGCTGCGGGGCAATTTAACCCCAGCTCCCAATTGTGATTTCGCATAAGCATTGCCAAAATCATAGTCGATCCCCATCACTTCACCGGTTGATTTCATCTCTGGGCCAAGTAAAGTATCAACCCCTGGAAACTTAACAAAGGGGAAAACCGCTTCTTTAACTGAAATATATTCAGGGATTATCTCTCCGTAAACTTCCAACTCTGCGAGGCTCTTTCCGGACATAACTTTCGCGGCAATTTGAGCGAGTGGTCGCCCGGTAGCCTTGGAAACAAACGGTACGGTCCGACTGGCGCGAGGGTTCACTTCAAGCAGGTAAACATCGCCATCCTTGACCGCAAATTGAATATTCATCAAGCCAATAACTTTCAATTCAAGGGCGAGTTCAATCGTCTGTCGGCGGATCTCTGCAATAGTCTCTTCGGGCAGAGAAAATGGGGGCAAGGTGCAGGCAGAATCGCCGGAATGGATCCCCGCTTCCTCAATATGTTGCATGATCCCACCGATAACAACATTGGTTCCATCAGCCAGAGCATCAACATCAACCTCGATTGCATGTTGTAAAAACTTATCCACCAGAACCGGATGCTCAGGTGAGGCATCAACAGCATATTTCATGTAATCACGCAGCCGCTCAACATCATAAACAACTTCCATCGCACGACCACCCAGAACATAGGAAGGTCTGACAACAACCGGGTAACCAATCCGCTCAGCAATTACCTCGGCTTGATCAAATGCGCGGGCGAGGCCATTTTGTGGCTGGAGAAGATTCAGCTTGTTGACCAGAGCCTGAAAGCGTTCGCGATCTTCGGCCCGGTCAATGGCATCAGGTGATGTTCCGATAATGGGGACTCCGGCTTTCTCCAGCGATTCTGCAAGCTTTAACGGCGTTTGCCCCCCATATTGGACAATCACCCCTGCAGGTTTCTCTATTTCGACAATGGCCAGGACATCTTCAAGGGTCAACGGCTCAAAATAGAGTCGATCCGATGTGTCATAGTCGGTGGATACGGTTTCCGGATTACAATTCACCATAATGGTTTCAAACCCGTCGGCAGCCAGGGAAAAGGCACCGTGAACACAACAATAGTCAAATTCAATCCCCTGCCCGATCCGATTAGGACCACCACCGAGGATGATTATTTTACGTTTACTGGTTGGTTCTGCTTCGCATTCTTCTTCATAGGTAGAATAAAAGTAGGGGGTAAAGGCTTCAAACTCAGCGCCGCAGGTATCAACCCGCTTATAAACCGGGAGAACCGCAAGATTGTGGCGCATTTCCCTGATATCATTTTCAGTCACACCCCACAGAAAAGCTAAGCGCCGGTCAGAAAAACCGTATTGCTTTGCTTCCCGCAGAAGTTCAATAAAATCCTCATTCTCAGTATTTAGTTGATCTTTATGGGTGAGCAGGACAGATTCCATTTCAACTATTTGGGTGATATTGGACAAAAACCAGGGGTCAATACCACTGAGCTTATAGATCTTATCAATACTAAACCCAGCCCTGATCGCATCTGCGAGGTACCACATCCTCTCCCAACTGGGGATCTGTAGTTTAGAAACGAGTTCATCATGTTCACGCGATGTTAAACTGCGGACATATTCTGCCGGGTTTTTGAATATTCGACTTTCAAAACCGTAAGAATCAATTTCTAACGAGCGTAATGCTTTCTGCAAACTTTCTTTAAAGGTTCGACCAATGGCCATCGCCTCACCCACCGATTTCATCTGCGTGGTCAGGGTGGCATCAGATTGGGGGAACTTCTCAAAAGTAAAACGGGGAACTTTCGTTACCACATAGTCAATAGTTGGCTCAAAGGAGGCGAGAGTTTCACGGGTGATGTCATTTTTGATCTCATCAAGGCGATATCCAACCGATAATTTTGCTGCTATTTTGGCAATCGGGAAACCGGTTGCTTTCGATGCCAGTGCAGATGAGCGTGAAACCCGGGGATTCATCTCTATAACCACAAATCGACCGTTTTTTGGGTTCACTCCGAACTGAATATTGGAACCACCAGTTTCGACTCCGATTTCTCTGATAATCTTTAGCGAGGCATCGCGCAGAATCTGATATTCCTTGTCGCTCAAGGTTTGAGCCGGGGCAACTGTGACGGAATCGCCCGTATGAACGCCCATTGCGTCAAAGTTTTCTATGGAGCAGATAATCACAACATTATCGGCACTATCGCGCATCACTTCCAGCTCATATTCTTTCCAGCCAATGATCGATTCTTCAACCAATATTTCACTGGTTGGTGAAGCATCAATGCCGGCAATTGCCATCCGGTCGTATTCTTCACGATTATAGGCAATCCCGCCACCCGACCCACCGAGGGTGAAGGATGGGCGAATAATTGCTGGAAAGCCGATAGCTTCGATCACCTCAACCGCTTCCCGGTAGTTATGGGCCAGGCCCGAACGGGGGACATCAATTCCGATATTCTCCATCGCCTGTTTAAACAGCGTCCGGTCTTCCGCTTTTTTAATCGGACCGAGCTTCGCACCGATCAATTCAACATTGTATTTATCCAGCACTCCGGCTTCAGCAACCGATACCGCAGTATTCAGGGCAGTTTGACCACCAAGTGTGGGTAGCACCGCATCGGGTCGCTCTTTAGCAATAATTCGGGTGAGAACATCCGGAGTGACCGGTTCAATGTAGGTTCGATCAGCAAAATCTGGATCAGTCATGATCGTTGCTGGATTAGAATTGAGGAGAATAACCTCATACCCTTCCTCTTTTAAAGCCTTGCACGCTTGTGTTCCTGAATAATCAAATTCACACGCTTGACCAATAACAATCGGACCAGCACCAATAATCAGAATCTTCTTTATGTCACTACGCCTGGGCATCGTTGATCCCCTTTTTAAATTCTTTGATCAGCTCAATAAAACGTTCAAACAGATAGTGTGCGTCATGGGGACCGGGCGAGGCTTCGGGATGATATTGAACCGAGAAAGCCGATTTTTTAAGGTGTTGAATCCCCTCAACGGTATTATCATTCAGGTTGATATGGGTTACTTTGACCTGCTCTGGGAGACTTTTCTCATCAACTGCAAACCCATGATTTTGTGAGGTAATTTCCACCTGTTGCCGTTTATGATCAAGAACGGGTTGATTGCCGCCCCGGTGACCGAATTTAAGTTTAAAGGTTCGCCCACCCGTGGCAATGGAGAGGAGTTGATGGCCAAGACAAATTCCAAAAATTGGAACTTTCCCCAGCAATTTACGGATATTTTCCTGCGCATAGTGGAGAGGTTCAGGATCACCCGGGCCATTGCTGAGGAATACCCCATCGGGAGCCATTCTAAGAATCTCTTCAGCAGTGGTGGTTGCAGGAACGACCGTTACGTTACAACCCAGTGAGGTGAGATTGCGCAAAATATTCCGTTTAATGCCAAAGTCATAAGCGATAACTTTATATGGGAGGGTGGTTTGACTGCAGTCAGAATAGCCATCTTCTAATGCCCAGACACCTTCAGTTGGCTGATATGGCTCATTGCAGGTGACTTCTTTCACCAGATCACGGCCAACAATAGAGGGAGCCTGACGGGCTTTCTCTATTAAACTGTCAGGCTCTGTGTCTGTTGAAGAGATTATCCCCGTTTGTGCGCCAACGGTTCGAATATGACGCACCAGAGCCCGCGTATCAATCCCTTCAATACTGACAATGTTATTCTCTTTGAGATAGGTGTCGAGACTCATCTCCGCACGGAAATTACTGGGAAAAGGACATGCTTCCTTCACGACAAAACCGGAAAGATAGGGTTGACCGGATTCAACATCCTCTGGATTGATCCCGTAATTCCCAATTTGAGGATAAGTCATGGTGACAATTTCACCATGGTAAGAAGGATCGGTGAGGATCTCTTGATAACCAGTCATGCTGGTATTAAAGACAACCTCTCCCGTTACCTCTCCAACGGCACCCAGCGCTTTTCCAACAAAATACTTGCCATCGGCAAGAGCTAAAATTGCTTTCATTGAGACCTCAATACTTAATCAGTTGCATTAAATTAATAACCATTACAGCCCAATATTAAAAGATTTTCTTGTTAACTCTACTTTAGTTTGTCCCCTCTCCCTGAGGGAGAGGGTTAGGGTGAGGGGGGTACTGATTATGACTTCCTCCCCCTCATCCGGCCTTCGGCCACCTTCTCCCTTATGGAGAAGGGTTGAGTGAATGAACTATCTTTCAAAAACTGTCTTTCCGGCTAGTATTGTCCGGACAGCATAGCCACGCATCGTTTGGCCGTCGAAAGAGGTGTTTTTACTTTTGGAGTGCAATTCTTCAGCGACCACGGTCCATTCTTTGTTCGGATTGATCAAGGTTATGTCCGCGACTGCTCCTACCGAAAGGGTACCGCGATCAATACCGAGAATTTTAGCCGGTTGACAGGTGAGCAATGCAATTGCTGTAGACAGGTCGAAAACCTTTTCGGTAACCAGCCTAAGTGTCAGAGGCAGCAAGGTCTCTAGTCCAACAACACCGTTCATGGCGATGGCAAACTCAACATTTTTCTCATCAATATGGTGAGGCGCGTGATCGGTGGCTATGGCATCGATGGTCCCATCAGCCAATCCAGCACGAACAGCATCGACATCTTCCTGCGACCGTAGCGGGGGGTTCATCTTAAAATTAGCGTCATAACCCCGAACCGCTGCATCGGTCAGCATAAAATGGTGCGGTGTCGCTTCACAGGTAACCCGCACGCCGCGAGCCTTGGCGTGACGCACCAGTTCGACACTTCCTTTAGTGGAAACATGGCAAACATGCAGATGCGCACCGGTCAATTCGGCCAGCATGATGTCTCTGGCAGTGACGGCATCTTCTGCGACCCAGGGAATCCCCTTTAGTCCCAGTTCAGTTGCAACCGGACCTTCGTTCATACTGCCGCCAGCAACCAGGCTCAAATCTTCGGCATGGGTAAAGATCGGCACACCGAAAGTGTTGGCGTATTCCAACCCCCTGCGCATCATTTCGCCGTTTATGACTGGCAGCCCATCATCGGAGAAACCAACACAACCGCCCTCTTTTAACTCGCCCATTTCGGCGAGAATCTCACCATTCATCCCTTTAGTGATGGAGCCAATCGGAAAAACGTTGGCACTCCCCTGTTCCTGCGCTTTGGTGATGATATATTGAGTGACTGCAAGGTTGTCGTTCACCGGGCTGGTGTTTGGCATGCAAGCTAAAGAAGTAACGCCACCGGCTGCTGCAGCACAGGTTCCACTGATAATATCCTCTTTGTACTCATAACCCGGATCGCGCAAATGGGTGTGCATGTCAATCAGCCCAGGGGTGATAATCAGTCCTGCAGCATTGATCACTTCCGCGTCTCCAGGGTCAATATTTGCAGCCAGTTCGGCAATCTTGCCATCAATAACCATAATATCGAGTTTTTTATCGAGTTTGTTGGCTGGATCCACAACTCTGCCCGATTTAATCAGTATTTTCATCTTTATCACCTTTCAGTTTTAGCAATTTTCTTGAAGCTTCTCACCACCTGCAACCAGGTAGAGTAGCGCCATCCGAACCGCGACCCCGTTCTCAACTTGATTAAGAATCACGTTTTGGGGGCCATCGGCAATAATACTTCCCAGTTCGACTCCACGATTGATCGGGCCGGGATGCATTACAATTGCATCTTCTTTTGCCAGTTCCATCTTGTTACCATTAAGGCCGAAGAAACGGGCATATTCGCGAACCGAAGGGATCAACGGCGCGCCCTGCCGTTCCCTCTGGATACGCAGCATCATGACGACATCGGCATCACGGATGGCATCTTCCAGGTTGTTGAATACTTCGCAGCCTAGTTTTTCAATGCCCGGCGGCAGCATGGTTCCCGGTCCGGCTAGACGCACTCTGGCTCCCAACTTGGCCAGACAATAGATATCGGAACGTACAACCCGACTATGAGTGATGTCGCCGATAATTGCGACGGTCAACCCTTCGACCGAACCTTTGTGCTCGCGGATGGTGAAGGCATCCAGGAGCGCCTGACTCGGGTGTTCGTGCATGCCATCTCCAGCGTTGATGACCGAGCAGTCGAGCCGGTCGGCCAGATACTGGCATGAGCCTGAAGCACTGTGCCGCATGACGATAATATCTGGATGCATGGCTTGAATGTTTTTCGCCGTATCTTCCAGTGTTTCTCCCTTGACCACCGATGATGAAGAGGCACTGATATTGACGGTATCAGCAGAGAGGCGTTTCCCGGCAATTTCAAAAGAAGTTCGGGTTCTGGTGCTGGCTTCAAAGAAAAGATTGACGACAGTTTTCCCCCGCAAGGTCGGGACTTTTTTGATCTGCCGGGTGTTGATTTCCTTGAAGCTGTCAGCCGTATCGAGGATAAAGTTGATCTCCTCAGCGGACAGATCCTTGATCCCAAGGATGTGCTTTGGATTGAAAGACATAGAATGACCTCCAGGTTAATTGCTGACCTGAGTCTGTGAGTACAGGTCGGGTAAAGAGTGTATTTTTTGCCGAATCGTTGCTCAATGATTCAGGTTCTGAGTAAATGCACTGCCTGTGCGGTATTCTGATCGTCAAAAATGACNTTNATCTGTTCATTTCGGGCAGTCGGAAGATTCCGTCCGATATAGTCGGGGCGAATCGGAAGCTCACGATGACCACGGTCAACCAGGATCGCCAGTTGAATATTTTGCGGCCGACCAAGATCCATCACCGCTCCCATCGCCGCCCGGATCGTCCGGCCAGTAAAGAGAACATCATCAACTAGAACAATCTTCTGATCTCTCAGGCGGAAAGGAATATCGGTCTGACCGACAGCCAGATCATTACGAGAACAGAGATCATCCCGATACATTGTGACATCAATGATCCCTAACGGCACATCCTGTCCCTCTATTGCAGAAATCTTCTGCTGTAATTGAGCTGCCAGATAGGCACCGCCGGTTCTGATCCCGATTAACACAAGGTTTTCAACCCCTTTGTTATGTTCCAGAATCTCATGGGCTATTCGAGTGAGGGCTCGATTAACCCCATCAGTATCAAGAATTTCTATTGTTTCCGTTGCCATAAAGACCTCCCGGAGGAATAAGACACAAAAAAACACCTGCACAATGACTTATGCAGGTGTTCTGATTGATGTGTTAAATATGTTTTCACTTATTTTCCCTTGCAGATCTCTCGGACCAATTTAAAGGGTTAATGTCAATTCGTTTCAACTTTTGGGATCTAATATTATCACACCGAAAATGTCAATCTCAAATTTGTTAGAGTTGCCTCAGTTTATGGGTCGCCCGATTCGATTAAACCTGATTTTATGCAGCAGGTCACCTTTGGAGTTCCATGACCAATATTTTATAAAAGCCATCCCTTTAATTTTTGAAGTATTCACAAATCCCCAGAAGCGGCTATCAAATGAATAGTCACGGTTATCACCCATCACAAAATAACTATTTTCCGGAACCTTGACCGGGCCGGAAAAGTCACGTGGGCTGGCAACAGCCGGAATTATCTCCTGATCTTTATGCTTCTCCGCAGGAACAGTAAAAGGCTGGCCGTTGACATAAACTTGCTTGGCCTTGACTTCAATCAAATCTCCCGGCAGGCCAATAACTCGTTTGATAAAATCACGTTTTTCTAAAAATGATTTGTCTGCATCGCCAGGAAATTCGAACACAATGACATCGCCCCGCTCTGGGTTACGAATCTTCAAATATTTACCATCAACAAAAGGAACTTTCGTCCCATAAATAAATTTATTGACGAGAAGATGATCACCGATCAAAAGGGTATCAAGCATTGAGCCTGAAGGTATCTTAAAGGCCTGAAACAGAAAAGTACGAATAATCAATGCCAGAATAACGGCAACAATCATCGCCTCCGACCATTCACGATACCAGGGTTTTTTGGGACCTACAGCCACTTTTTTCTTAAACATTGCCATAATTCACTCTTTTACTTTGAGGATAGCCAGAAAAGCGTCTTGGGGGAGCTGGACACTCCCTACTTGCTTCATTCGTTTTTTTCCAGCTTTTTGTTTTTCCAACAGTTTCCGCTTCCGCGTAATATCACCACCATAACATTTGGCAGTGACATCCTTTCTTAACGCTTTGACCGTCGATCGGGCAATAACTTTATTGCCAATAGCCGCCTGAATGGCAACTTCATACTGTTGGCGAGGGATAAATTCCTTCATTTTTGACACCAGTTCACGACCGCGGAATTGAGCCTTATCCTGATGGACAATTAGAGATAGCGCATCAACGACATCACCGTTAATCAATACGTTTAAACGCACCAGCTTACTGAGTCTAAAATCCAGGCGCTCATAGTCGAGCGAAGCATAACCGCGGGTAATTGACTTTAAGCGGTCAAAGAAATCAAGGACAATTTCATTTAAAGGCATTTCATAAACAACCATGACCCGGTTGGCCGTCAAGTACTTCAACTCCCTTTGAACGCCACGTTTTTCGATACACAGGTTCAATACGGCACCAACAAATTCATTCGGCACATGAATAGAAGCCAGAATAAAAGGTTCTTCTATCTTTTCAATAAATTGTATTTCTGGAAGCATATTGGCACTTTCAACTTCCATCATCTCCCCTTTTGTTGTGGTCACCTTATAGACAACAGTTGGGGCTGTAGTGATGAGTTCAACGCCAAATTCCCTTTCCAGACGTTCCTGGATAATTTCCATATGCAACAAGCCAAGAAAGCCACAGCGGAAACCGAAACCAAGGGCGAGTGAATTTTCTGGTTCAAATGAAAAAGCGGCATCATTTAAACGCAACTTTTCCAATGCATCGCGCAAATTGTCATAATCTGCGGCATCAATGGGATAGAGGCCGGAAAAAACCATCGGTTTAACTTCTTGATAACCNGGAAGNGGATTCTCTGCCGGATTATGGAAGTGGGTGATCGTATCGCCCACCTTGGCATCTTCAACGACCTTGATTCCTGCGACAAGAAAACCAACATCGCCGGAAGCTAATTGTGGCAATTCAAGTGGATGAGGACTAAATGCACCAACTTTCTGCACCTCATAAACACCACCGGTTGCCATTAATTTAACTTTATCTCCCTTTTTTACCGTCCCATCAATAACGCGTATCAGGACAATAACGCCTTGATAGGAATCGTACCAGGAGTCAAAAGTTAAAGCCTTTAGAGGTGCGGTTGGATCACCTGTCGGTGCAGGAATCCTCTCTACGACGGCTTCAAGGATTTCTTCAATCCCTAGTCCCTCTTTTGCGCTGGCGAGAATTGCATCACTGGTGTCAATACCAACAATTTCTTCAACTTCAGCCTTAATTCGTTCTGGTTCTGCGCTGGGCAAATCAATTTTATTGATGACCGGGAATATTTCCAGATCTTGATCGATCGCCATATAGACGTTGGCCAGGGTCTGTGCCTCAACTCCCTGTGCAGCGTCAACAACCAGCATCGCCCCTTCACAAGCTGAAAGGGAACGACTGACCTCATAGGAAAAGTCGACATGTCCGGGAGTATCAATCAGGTTGAGGATATAATCCTGCCCATCTTTAGCTTTATAAGAAAGTCTGACTGATTGCGCTTTGATTGTAATTCCACGTTCTTGCTCCAGCTCCATTTTATCCAGATACTGGTCTGATTTCTCCCGATCGGTCAGAGCGCCAGTGGCCTCCAATAGGCGATCAGCAAGCGTAGACTTGCCATGATCAATATGAGCAATAATTGAGAAGTTACGAATATTTTTTTGTTGCATTAAGTCCCTACTTTTATAGTTTATTGACGAATAACCGTGAATAATAGGCCTGCTTTTGTTTTTTTGTAAAGAACAAAGACTTGGAATATGCAGAAGGAAA
>JGI24023J19991_10002286_pt1 | contig 14091 bp, 8 predicted proteins | sample Cruoilmetagenom1_FD_19991 | JGI IMG/M metagenome (IMG submission 19991) | reverse complement strand
ACCATTAAAACAAAAGGTCTAAAAGGAGGTGTGATGTATCACGATGGACAGTTTGACGATTCGAGATTGGCTGTAAATATTGCCCAAACCTGTATTGAAAAGGGAGCGACTGTTCTAAACCATTGTAAAGTAAATCAATTATTAAAAAATGAACAAGGTCTTGTTAATGGAGTAATCACAGAAGATACTGAAACAAATATTTCTTATAAAGTGAATGCCAAAGTTGTTATCAATGCCACAGGTGTTTTTACAGATGAAATCTTACAAATGGATAATGCAGATGCAAGACATATAATAAGACCTAGTCAAGGTGTTCATTTGGTTATAGATCAATCCTTTTTACCTGGTAATGACGCTATTATGATTCCTAAAACAGATGATGGCAGAGTACTGTTTTTAGTACCTTGGCATGATAAAGTGGTAGTAGGCACTACAGATACTTTGTTAGACAGTCATAGTTTAGAACCAAAACCTTTAGAAGAAGAAGTAAACTTTATCATTTCAACTGCAAATAGATATCTTACAAAAACTATTTCTAGAAAAGATGTTTTAAGTATTTTTGCTGGCCTAAGACCTTTGGCGGCACCGAAAGATAAATCAGAAAAAACGAAAGAAATTTCAAGAAGTCATAAAATCATTGTTTCAAAATCTAAATTAATTACAATTACAGGAGGAAAATGGACAACTTATAGAAGAATGGCTCAAGACACTATGAATAGGGCTATTCTTGTAGGTAAATTGCCTAATAAAAAATGTCAAACAAAACAATTATCCATTCATGGAAATATTAATAAAGTAGATAGGAAAAATCATTTATATATTTATGGAAGTGATCAGAAAGCTATTAACCAAATAATAAAAGAAAATTCTGAATTGGGAGAAAAATTACATGAAAGATTGGCATACACCAAAGCAGAAATTGTTTGGGCGATTCGACATGAAATGGCAAGAACCGTTGAAGATATCTTGGCTAGACGTGTTCGTGCTTTATTTTTAGACGCCAAAGCAGCCATAGAAATTACTCCTGTTGTAGCATTAATACTAGCCAAAGAATTGGATAAAGATGATTTATGGAAACAACAACAAATTAAAGAATTTACGGCAATTGCAAATCAATATGTATTATAGATTACATAAATAATTATACATTTATAGTTTTTAAAACAATTAGTGAATCACTATATATTGGAAGTATAAAGATTACATTTGGTTGACGAACTGTCTGTTTTGGTAATTTTCTTAATAATTATCCAAAAACTTCATTAATTATTTTACAAAATTTGTGACTTATTTTTTAAAACTAAATACATTGGACTAATCAATATGGTTAGGCCAATAATTTAACATGCATTACAAAGTTTTAATGTATGATGTGGGATTAATTAACCAATCAAATAATTATGAAAAAATATATACTTGCTTTAGATCAAGGAACTACAAGTTCTCGTGCCATTGTTTTTGACCATAAAGGCGGTATCATTTCTACGGCACAAAATGAATTTACTCAATATTTTCCAAAACCGGGTTGGGTTGAACACGATCCTTTAGAAATTTGGTCTACACAATCAGGTGTTGCTAAAGAAACTATTTCAAAAATTGGGTTGAGTGCCGAGAATATTGCGGCGATTGGGATTACCAATCAACGTGAGACAGTAGTAGTTTGGGATAAAAAAACAGGGAAACCTATTTATAACGCTATTGTTTGGCAAGATAAAAGAACGGCTGGCTTTTGTGATGATCTTAAAGAACAAGGCAAAGAACAATGGATAAGGGAAAAAACAGGTTTAGTAATAGATGCTTACTTTTCCGGCACCAAAGTAAAATGGATCTTAGATAATGTAGAAGGAGCAAGAAAAAAAGCAGAAGCAGGAGATCTACTCATGGGAACAATAGATACCTGGTTGATATGGAATTTTACAAAAGGAAACCAACATGTAACTGATGTTTCTAATGCTTCAAGAACCTTGTTATTTAATATTAATACAATGAATTGGGATCATGAATTACTCAACTTATTTTCTATTCCCAAAAGCATGTTGCCGGAAGTAAAACAGTCTAGCGAGGTTTATGGACATACCCAAACTACTTTTGACCAAAATATTCCAATTGCCGGAATTGCAGGAGATCAACAGGCGGCTTTATTTGGTCAAATGTGTACTAAACCAGGTATGGTTAAAAATACTTACGGCACAGGTTGTTTTATGTTGATGAATATTGGTGAAATCCCAATAGTTTCTAAAAATAATTTATTAACTACAGTAGCATGGAAAATTAACGGTCAAACCAACTATGCATTAGAGGGCAGTATTTTTATTGCCGGTGCAGTAGTACAATGGTTACGCGATAGTTTAAAAATTATCAAAACTTCAAAAGAAATTGAAGCATTAGCAAGTTCTGTTGATAGTTCTGAGGGTATATATTTTATACCTGCATTTGCCGGTTTAGGAGCACCTCATTGGAATCAACAGGCACAAGGTACTATTTTCGGTTTAACCCGAGGTAGTACAGATGCTCATATAGCTCGTGCAGCATTAGAATCTATTGCTTATCAAACTATGGATGTTTTAAAAGCCATGGAAGCGGACTCTGGTATTGCTATTAAAGAATTACGTGTAGATGGTGGGGCTACTATAAATAATATGCTAATGCAATTTCAGGCTGATGTATTAAATACAGTAACTGTCCGCCCTAAGGTAGTAGAGACAACCGCTATGGGAGCTGCATTTTTAGCAGGATTGGCAGTAGGTTTTTGGGATAATGCAGAAGAAATTCAACAAATCTGGCAAACAGATCAACGTTTTAACCCAACTACAGAAAGAGCAACAATAGAAAAAGATATTAAAGGATGGTATAAAGCCGTTGATGCCTTAGAATATTGGACATAATTAACATAATAATAAATTAACTCAATTATTTATGACCCCATTTATTGCAGAAATTATAGGCACGTTTTTATTACTATTATTAGGAGGAGGTGTTGTAGCCAATGTAGTTTTAGAAAAAACAAAATCTAATGACCATGGTTGGATGGTTATAACAACGGCTTGGGGTCTTGCCGTATTTATTGGAGTGTCGGTAGCCGGCCCATATAGTGGAGCCCATTTGAATCCGGCAGTAAGTATAGGATTGGCAGTTGCAAACAAGTTTGACTGGGCATTGGTTCCCGGTTATGTTTTAGCTCAATTTATTGGAGCAATGTTAGGGGCATTAATAGTTTGGATGATGTATAAAGATCATTTTGATGTCACAAAAGATGGTGAAACCAAAAGAGCAATATTTTGCACGGCACCAGCTATTCGGAACCCACTTTCTAATATTTTCAGTGAGATTGTAGGCACTTTTGTACTGGTTTTTGTCGTACTTTATTTTACCGGAGCTTCAATTTTAGAACCGGAAACACCCATTGGTTTAGGCTCATTAGGTGCATTGCCGGTAGGGTTTTTAGTTTGGGGTATTGGTTTGTCATTAGGAGGTACAACAGGTTATGCTATTAATCCCGCAAGAGATTTGGGACCAAGAATTATACATACCATATTACCAATAAAAGAAAAAGCCTCAAATGACTGGGCTTATGCTTGGATTCCTGTAGTAGGGCCAATTATTGGAGCCGTTTTGGCTGCATTATTAATGTTAGCAATTTCTTAATTTATTTTTAAGCGTTAAAATTATGATTTAACTTTGGTTCTACTTGCCAAATTTTAAAGGCATGTGATTTTAATAGCTTATAATGTTATACTTAACCGAATTGTTGAGATACGTTAACAATTGTATTTTATTCTTTTTTACAACCTTACCACTTATTTAAAAGTTTCTATATTTACGGATGCTTATTGTAGAGCATTAATGCTTGACAGTCAATCATAAAAAATGAGAGCCTTACCATTATTTTTATTTCTGATCTTACCTTTGACTTTATTTGGTCAGGAAATACCTCCTATTTTAAAATTTCCTCCTAGTACTTATAAAGCTGAAAATCAAAATTGGTCGGTCACTCAGAATAATGATAAATTCATTTTTGTTGCTAATAATGAAGGATTATTAGAGTATAACGGTGCACAATGGACAGTATACCCTTCTCCTAACAATACTATTATTAGATCTATATTGGCGGTTAACGGAAAGGTTTATAGTGGCAGTTACATGGAATTTGGATATTGGCAAAGAAATAATTTGGGAAGACTGGAATATTTTTCATTATCAGATAAAATAAAAACAACGTTAATTGAAGATGAAAATTTTTGGAACATTAAGGCCTATGACAATTGGGTTTTATTTCAATCATTTAACAGGATATATTTTTACAATATAGAAAATCAAGAAATAAACTATTTTACTGATAAAAACAATTACTATAGAATTTTTGAAATAAACAAGAAGATATATATTTATAAAACCGATGGGAATCTTTACACCATTGAAAATGGTCAGGAGAATTTATTTGCAGAGTTTCCTAAAAGCTACAATATACAATTTGTATTAAATATTTTTCTGAATAACAACGAAATCACTTTATTGACCCGTAATCAGGGATTTTTTAAAATCAAGAATGGGATTTTAGAAAAATGGAAGATTTCAGCTGATCTAGATTTAAAAAAATATAAAATATACAGTGGAATTCAGCTACAAGACAAAAGTTTTATATTAGGTACAATTTCTAATGGTGTTATTCATTTATCCCAAAAGGGAGAACTTATAAACGCTATCAATCAATCTAACGGATTAAGCAATAATACAGTTTTAAATGTTTTTGAAGATGTTGAAGGTAATGTATGGGCAGCTTTAGACAATGGTATTGATTGTTTAAACTTTAGATCATTTGTAAGAGAATTTAATGATTATAAAGGAACATTAGGGACAACCTACTGTTCTATAATTTATGATAACAAACTGTATTTAGGTACAAACCAAGGATTATTTTATAAAAATGTAGGTTCAAAAGAACCACCAGTTCTTATAAAAGGCACTAAAGGTCAGGTATGGTCATTATTTACTTATGATAATACATTATTTTGTGGTCATACTGCAGGTTCATTCTTAATTGAGAATACTAAGGCTATTCAAATATTTACCGGGTCAGGTGTTTGGGGATTTAGAAGAATTCCCATGAATCCAAATATGTTACTGATAGGGCATTATTCGGGTTTAAGTATTTTAACGAAGGAAAATGACCAATGGAAATTAAGGAATAAAATTAAGGGCTTTGAAAATTCTGCTCGTTTTTTTGAATTAATGAGCAATCAAGAAATCTGGGTAAACCATGAGTACAAAGGGATATACAATTTAAAATTAAACAAAGACTTTACTGCTTTTGATAAGGTTAACTTGTTTGCTGATATACCTAAAGGAAAAGGTTCAGGCTTGGTTAAAATAGAGGATAACGTTTTGTATTGTTATGAAGACGGTATTTTCAAATTAGATTCTATCAATCAGGTTTTTTTAAAAGATACTATATTAAGCAAGTTAATTTTAAAGAATGAATATATTTCAGGAAAATTGACTAATGATAAAAAAAATAGATTGTGGGCTTTTAATAAGAATAATATTAGTTATGCTGAGAAAGGACCTATTCCCAATAAGATTTCTGTAAAAACTATTCCAATTCAGAATTACTGGAGAAAAACCACAGTGAGTTTTGAAAATATAACACATTTTAGTAATGACAGCTATATTGTCGGAAAAACAAATGGATATATCTTATTTGATCTAAATCAAATTTTAAATGAGTCCCATCATGTTTTTTTGAATGCGATAGCCGTAAAAAGGAAGGATTCATCAAATAGTTTAATCTTATTAAATGATAAAGGAGTCTTTGACTTTAATAGAAGATCAATTCAGTTTAGTTTTAGTGTACCAAAATTTAATAAATATGAACTGGTTCACTATCAATATCAATTGGAAGGACTTCAAAAAGATTGGATGCCATGGACAGCATCTTCCACTGCGGCATTTGAAAAGCTTCCCTTTGGAGATTATACTTTTAAGGTGAGGTCTAAAGTGGGTAATAAATTGTCAAACAATATAATTTATTACAAATTTAAGATTAGTAGACCATGGTATTTATCAAATTTAGCAATTGTTTTATACTTACTTTCTTCAATATTAATAACCTTTGTTATACATAGAGCCTATAGAAGGTATTATAATAAACAACATGCACATAAACAATTAGAAAATGAGCAACTTATTATGCGAATTAAAAATGAACAACTAAATCAGGATATTGAAAGTAAAAATAGAGAGTTGGCTATTTCTACAATGAGTATTATAAAAAGAAATCAGTTTTTAAGTAGCATAAAAAAGGAATTAAAAAATAACCAAGAATCAGACAACTTATCAGTAATAAAATTAATTGATAAAAATTTAAACAGTAGTAAAGATTGGAAGTTTTTTGAAGAAGCATTTAATAATGCTGATAAACATTTTTTAGACAAGGTAAAAAATGCACACCCTAACTTAACACCAAATGATTTGCGTTTTTGTGCGTATTTACGTTTAAATCTATCCTCAAAAGAGATTGCTCCATTGCTTAATATCTCTGTTAGAAGCGTTGAAATAAAGCGTTATAGGTTAAGAAAAAAGATGAATTTATCCCATGATGAGAGTCTGATAAACCACATCTTAGAAATTTAGGATAAAAAATTACTTAAAAGAGGTAGGGTTTCCGGCTCACCTCTTATGCCGGAGGCGGATTGTAATCGTATTTAGTCGTTATGGGTAACAAAACACATAATTTCTTTTTATTACTTAAGAGGTCAAAATGAAACGAATAAACCGACGCTAGAATTCTACTTCTAACAGAATTCTCTATTAAAAGATTATTTATTACCTCAACATAGCAGTAAAAGACCACAACATTACCACAACAAAGAGAATATAATTGCAATGAATTTAAAAAAACTGTATTCAAGATGAAAAAAAAAACGTTGTAAGACCCTTGTTTTTATACATTTTCTTGTCATATTCATTATTTTAACACTATTATTTTGCAATGTATGTTTTTTGTTGAGGTATAAATTTATGAATAATCAAACTATAGGTCTAATTTTAACACATACTTAACATTACGGTAGATTAGGCCGTAACATTTTAAACTAAACTCAATTTCTTATGATTTTAAAATTATTTTCAAAAAGAACAAGTCGGGTATTGGTAATGTTTACTTTTTTAGCTTTTGGCATTTCAAGTGCTCAGGCTCAGAAATCAGTTAGCGGTACAGTATTAGATGAAACAGGGTCACCACTTCCCGGAGCCTCTGTAGTAGAGAAAGGAACTAGCAATGGAACATCAACAGATTTTGATGGGAATTTCTCATTAAATGTTGCTGCTGAAGCAACAACTTTAGCCATTTCTTTTATTGGTTATCATACACAAGATGTTGCTATAACAGATACACCTCTTTCCATATCCCTTCAAGTAGATGCGCAAGCGTTACAGGAGGTTGTTATTACAGCCTTAGGCATAAAAAGAGAGGAAAAGGCACTAGGGTATGCTGTTCAAAAAGTTTCAGGTGAGAAGTTACAAAAAGTTTCAGGCCTAGATGTTGCTACATCTTTAACGGGTAAAGTAGCAGGACTTTTAGTTAAAAACACTCCAGATTTTGGTATTGCTCCAACGATTACAATTCGTGGTAAAGAACCATTATTAGTAATAGATGGAATTGCTTATGCAAATAAAACCCTTAGTGATATCTCTTCTGAGGATATAGAATCACTCACCGTATTGAAAGGGGCTACTGCTTCTGCTCTTTATGGCTCTAGAGCTTCAGATGGTGCTATTTTAATTGTAACCAAAAATGGAAGTGATGGTGCTGAGGGAATATCAGTTGATTTTGCAACTAATACCATGTTTACGGCAGGATATTTAGCGATCCCTGAAAAACAAAGTACTTATGGTCGTGGTAGTAATGGTAGTTATAATAAAAACTCTACAGCTTCATGGGGACCATTGATGGATGGCTCAATACAAACGCAATGGGATCCTTTTTTAAAGGAAAATAGAGATTATGAATATCTACCTGTTGGAAAAGACAATTTTGATAATTTTTTAGAACAAGGTTATGTAACAAATAATAACGTTACTGTTGGATATAGAGGAAAACATTCTTCTGTTAGGAGTTCAGTTAACTGGACACAAAATAAAGGACGATATCCTAATAGTGTTCAAGATAAATTTACTTATACTCTTGGAGGAGATATTACTTTAGATAAATTTAAATTAAGCTCGAATGTAGCTTATTCTAAAAAACATACTCCAAATTTAGGGTCTAATGGATATACTTCATACGATCCTATGTATTCTTTATTAGTTTGGTCAGCTGCTGACTACAATATTTTAGACTATAAAGATAATTATTGGCTTAAAGAAAATGAAGCACAAAACTGGACGTATAGCCGAAGTGTAAATAATCCTTATTTTGACAGGTATGAAAAAACAAATGAGGTTTCTCGTGATATTTTTAATGCAGATTTATCAATGAGTTATGACGTAACCGATTGGCTTAAGGCTACCGTTCGATCAGGTCTTGATTTTTATACAGATCGCGGACAATTAAGAACTGCACTGGGTTCTTATGTAAATCAAGGAAATACAGGTGTACCTGGCCAAAATTGGTCTTGGAATGGAACAAGAGTAGGTGGTTATAATACCGGACAAACTCAAGGTTTTAGCATAAATAGTGATTTGTTATTAACAGGTGATAAAGAGTTTGGTGAATTTGGTTTAGAATATCTGGCAGGGGGAACAATATTTTATGATCGATATGAAAATATTATTGCTAGTACTGTAGGAGGCATTTCTATCCCAGCCTTTTTCTCGCTCAATGCATCGGTAGATCCGGCGAAAGTAGCAGAAGTTTCTAGAGAACAACAAGTAAATTCTTTATATGGTCGTTTGGCTTTTTCTTGGAATAAAACATTGTTTGTAGAGGTAACCGGTCGTAATGATTGGGGTTCGACTTTAGCAGAAAGTACACGATCCTATTTTTATCCATCTGTGTCAGGTAGTTTTGTCATTTCAGAAATTTTACCTGAGTCAACAAAAGATTGGCTTGATTTATTTAAAGTTAGAGGTTCTTGGACAAAGTCAAAACAAGTTCCTGGAATTCACGATATTAATCCAGTTTACACAATTCATAGTGGTACTTGGAATGATGAGAATGGAGCAAGTCCTACAACAACTTTACGTTTGGACGATCTTGACCCGGAAACCTTTACTACATCTGAAGTAGGTTTGCAAGGAATGTTTTTTAAAAAACGTTTGACATTTGATGTAACTTATTATGATAGGGTTTTTTCTGACAAGCTTGAAAAAGCATCAGTGTCGTCTGCTACAGGCTATAGCACAAACTTTATCAATTCAGAAGAAGAAACATCTACTCGTGGTTGGGAGATAGCAATGAATCTCACACCAATTGAAAATGAAGATTGGCGATTAGATCTAGGTCTAAACTGGACAACTATAAAAGAAATTTACACCAAATTAGACCCTATATACACACCTGTTAAACCTTGGATAAGAGTTGGAGAACGTGTAGATGCTCTTAATAGTAGAGCTTTTTTGAGAGATCCTGCAACTGGCTCATTGATCTATTATAACGGAAGAATAAAAAAAGCGGCCTATGATACAAATTTTGGATGGAAAGCTCCAGATTTTATTTGGGGTATAAATTCTACTTTAAAATATAAAGATTTTAGTTTATTTGTATCTTTTGATGGTGTAGTTGGTGGTATAATGAATACCAGAACCGAAAGTTATATGTGGCAATCGGGAGGTCATCCTGATGCTCTTACTGACATCAGAGCATTAGATGTTGCTACACCTGGTTCACAAAATTATATTGGTGATGGTGTAATGATAGTATCAGGTACGGTTGAATTTGATCAAGTAGGTAATATTACCAGTGATACTCGTGTTTTTGCTCCAAATACTGTAGCAAGTACCTATGAGAGAGCTGTAAAAGATTTGCATGCCAGTAGTGCTTGGGGAGGCAATGGAACCTTACCCGATACGTATTCGAAAACATTTTTTAAATTACGAGAGATATCTTTGACATACAATGTTCCAAGTACAATTTTAAACGGATGGGCTAAGGCAGCATCGGTAAGTTTTGTAGGGCAAAATGTATTGTTAAATGCAAAAGATTTCAAATATTCTGATCCTGACGGTGGTAAAGAAGATTTCTCTGATCCATCAACAAGATATTTAGGTGCTAATATTAAACTTACATTTTAATACAAAAAACAATGAAAAAATTAAAATATATATTTATAACTGTAATTTCTTTCATGATAGCTAGTTCATGTAGCAATTTTGACGAAATTAATACGGACACAAATAAACCAACATCTGTTACATCTGAATTGTTGGCTACCGAAGTATTGAAAAATACGTATCGTTTTTGGAATCCTAATCCATCCGATTTCTCTTCTTCAAACTTATTTAATAAACATACAGCATTCCTTACATCTGATGCAAATCCTAATCAATATTATTTTTCTTTTTGGCCTTTTGGAAGTTTTGGAGCTTATCAAAGACTAACCAATACTAGAAGAATGGTTGAATTTTCTGAAGGAACTGAATTTGAATCATCATTTAAAGGGTTAGAATTGTTTTTAAAGGCTTCTTATGGTTTTGAAATGACATTAGAAATGGGTGATGTGCCTTATTCTGAAGCTGGAATGGCTGAAGAGGGAATTTTTAGACCTGTTTATGATAAACAAGCAGATGTATTTGTAGCTATTCTTAATGATTTGGAAGCAGCAGAGACATTTTTTTCAGAGGGAACTGATTTTGGTGGTGATATTATGTTAGACGGAGATGTTGCTAAATGGCAAAAACTTTCTAATGCAATGCAATTAAAGGTTTTACAAACCATGAGTAAAAAAATTACTGCCGATCAAATAACTCGTTTTGCAGCAATTGTAAACTCTGGTAATTTAATGGAAAGTAATGCGGATAATTTACAATTGGTATATACTGATAATTCAAATGCTGATCATCCTTTTTTAGATGGAGAAAATAAAAGAGTTGATGATGCTGTTTCAAAATTAGCAGTTGATGTATTAAAAGCTACTAACGACCGTAGATTGTTTTATTTTGCAGAACCAGCACAAGCTTTGATTGATGGTGGTGCATTAGAATCTGATTTTGATGCTTATGAAGGTGCTCCTACTGCTCTAGCTCCTGAAGAGCTATTCCTAAATAACCAAGCAGGTAATTATTCCCTATTAAATAAACGTTATGCAGAAGTTCCAGATGGTGATCCTATGATTCATTTTAGCTATGCAGAACAATGTTTTATTATTGCTGAAGCCATAGAAGAAGGTTGGGTTACCGGAAACGCTGAAGAGTACTATAAAAATGGTGTAACAGCAATGCTTAACTATTATATGGATTCACCTTCTACAGGTGGTTATGTTCATGGAATGGCTATTGATCAAGCCTATATTGATAATTATTTTACTGGTGACGCAGCTTATGCCATTGCAGGGACTAAAGAAGATCGTTTAAAACAAATATTGACACAAAGATGGTTGATAGACTTCTTTCAAGGAAATGGAGGTAATTATCCTCAATTTTTACGTACAGGTTATCCTGAATATCCTCTGGATCCAGCTACTAGTTTGAATCCTGATGATCCAACAGTATATCCTAAACGATGGAGTTACCCAACAGGTGAGCAAACAACAAATCCAGATAATTATGCAAAAGCAATAGATGAGCAATATGGCGGATTTGATGGAATTAATAAAACACCTTGGTATTTACAAGACTAAATATATTTACAATTGTTGAATTATAATGTGCTTTCCTCAACTCGGGGAGCGTATTTTAAAAAAGTTAGTTGAACTGTTAGATCCTATAATTACCCCCAAAATGACGGGTATTAATCATATCATTTGGGATGTTTAGGTTTCTAATTTAAATATTTGAGTTAGTTAGTTTTTTTCAAAATCTAAGGGCTGATTTATAGCCCTTAGATTTTAATTAATCGGAGGTTTTTTATTAACTTTTGTAATGGAATAATTGTTCTTGTAAGTCTATAAACATATACTTATCTTTTATCTAAAAATTTAGAGGATGCGTTATTTATCTCTTATTTTAGTTATTGTTAGTTTAATTTCCTATAGTTCGATAAAGTTCAAAGAATATATGACTTATACAGACAATGTAGTCGTATCACACCGTGGAGCGTGGAAAAATAAAGAGCTTCCTGAGAATTCCATAGCTTCCTTAAAACATGCCATAGTCTTAAATTGTACAGGGTCTGCATTTGATGTAATAATGACCATTGACCAGCTGAGCGTATAAATGACTAAATTAACAGAACAATTACATCAGAATGAAAAATAACTTAATAATATTTATTTTTATTTTATTTATAACATCTATTAGCAATGCACAAGACTATGTTAACAAATGGGCGGCTGAGATCAATGCTTTTGACAAGCTGAATGGAGATGCTCCATCACAAGAAGGGATACTCTTTACGGGCAGCTCTTCTATTAAATTTTGGAAAGACCCGGCGAAAGACTTTAATAATTGTAAAATTTTAAATAGAGGCTTTGGAGGCTCCCAAATTATAGATCTCATTGAAAATTTTGATCAGGTTATTTTGAAATACCATCCTAAAAAAATAGTAATATATTCAGGAGATAACGATGTGCAAGATGGTAAATCTGCCGAAGTTGTTTTTGGTGATTTTTGTACCTTGTTTGGTATGATAAAAGCCAAACTTCCTGATGCTAAAGTGTACTATATTGCAATAAAACCAAGCTTAAGTAGATGGTCCAAAGTATTGGAAATGAAAAAAGCCAATACCATGATTAACGAATATTTGAATAGCAAATCATATGGATATTTTGTCGATATATTTTCACCCATGATAGGCACAGAAGGAAAACCCTGTAAAAAATGGTTTATTGAAGATGGCTTGCATATGACAAAAGAAGGATATGCATTATGGACAGAAGTACTAGCTCCTTTTATTGCAGAAGATTAATCATTTAATTTATATTTTATTATGCTAAGAACAATTTTTATAAAGATATTATTCCTTGTTCCTTTATTTGGTTTTTCACAAGACCTGTTGATAAATACTACAAACAGAAATACCACTACCTTAAATGGTACTTGGCACTATATTGTTGATCCCTATGAAACGGGTTATTACAATTACAGATATGAAGCCTTTGATCAATTAGAGAAAGAGGATTGGTCTGCCTTTTATATTAATTATCACGCCAAAGATAAAATGGAACGTGTTGAGTATGATTTTGATAAATCACCTACGTTAACCGTGCCGGGGGATTGGAATTCTCAACAAGAAAAATTATTTTATTATGAAGGTACAGTTTGGTATAAAAAATCTTTTGATTATCAATTAGTTAATGATAATAATCGTCTTTTTGTTTATTTTGGAGCCATTAATTACAAGGCTGAAGTATATCTAAACGGAACAAAACTCGGTACACATGAAGGTGGTTTTACGCCTTTTAATTTTGAAGTAACTTCAATTGTAAAACCAAAAGATAATTATTTGGTAGTAAAGGTTGATAATAAACGATTTAAAGAAGCTATACCAACTATTAATACCGATTGGTGGAACTATGGTGGAATTACAAGAGATGTAAAACTCATCGAAGAGCCTTCAACTTTTATTCAAGATTATAATATTCAGCTTAAAAAAGGTGGTAAAAATACCATTACAGGTAGTGTAAGATTAAATAATGCTGATGTCGATGAAAAAGTAACCATTTCTATTCCTGAATTAAAAATAAATAAAATATTCTCTGCTAACAAAGAAGGAAATATTCAATTTGAATTTATATCAAAAAAGATTAAATATTGGTCGCCAAGTTCCCCAAAACTCTATGATGTTTTTCTCAAAACTAAATACCAAACCTTAAAAGATGAAATAGGTTTTAGAACGATTGTAACTAATGGTCCAAATATTCTATTGAATGGTAAGTCCATATTTTTAAGAGGTATCTGTATCCATGAAGAAAATGCTATGCGAGGAGGAAGAGCTTATAATGAAGCAGATGCATTGGTGGCTTTAAATTGGGCAAAAGAATTGGGCTGTAATTATGT
>JGI24023J19991_10002284_pt1 | contig 14098 bp, 12 predicted proteins | sample Cruoilmetagenom1_FD_19991 | JGI IMG/M metagenome (IMG submission 19991) | reverse complement strand
CCGAGATACACCCCATCCGCGCGCGCCAGATCGGAGAGCGTCAGGACTGCTTCAGACACCTTCCCTTGCGCTAGCATGTCAGCGCGGAATGTGCCGGGCAGCAATCCGCATGACAGGGTGGGTGTCAACAATTCACCATTGATGCGCGCGAAAACATTGGTGCGGCTGCCCTCCGTGACCTCACCCCGCTCGTTGAGGAATATGACCTCATCGGCGCCGAACCGGTCATGCATTGTCGCCCATTCACCATCATAGAGTTTTCGCTCAGTGGTCTTGTGATAGAGGAACACATCTGTGCTGTCGGTCGTATGTTCGGACACCACATAAGCCATCTCGGTTATAGCACTATCCGTTGGCAGCTTGGTGTCCGTAATCTCAATGTGTCCATCCCGGAACTGCAGCAGCCGAACGCGATACGGTCCGTCATCCAGCGTTTTCGCATGGTCCTCCAGTGCCCCCAGCACCTCATTCCGTGAAAATGGAAAACGAAAGTAAGCGGCTGACGCAGCCAGTCGATCGAGATGGCGATCAAGCAGCACATAGCTGTCCAGCGGTTCGTACAGCATGGTCTCGATGAGTTGAAAGTCTCGCACCGGTTCAGTCAGAAAACGCATTTTCAGAACGCATTCGTCGAATTCCGACTGGGCCTGAGAATCATGCACCACACCGCTGCCGATGCCGACTTCTCCCTGCCCGTTCGCAAACAGAGTAAGAGTGCGGATGGCCACGTTGAAGTTGGCTTTTCCATCAGGGGAAATCGCACCCACAGCGCCGGTATATATGCCGCGCGGCTCGGTTTCCAATTCGCGAATGATTTCGATCGCTCGAACTTTCGGCGCGCCGGTCACAGAGCCGGGTGGAAAGATATTTGTCAGGAGAGTGCCAATATCGCTTTCCTCGTTGAGCAGTGCCTCAATACCCGAGGTCATCTGATGAAGCGTCTCATAGGTTTCGACCGAGTAGAGATCGCTGACACGGACGCTTCCCATCTCGGCAATGCGCCCCAGATCATTGCGCATGAGATCCACAATCATGAGGTTCTCGGCGCGCGATTTTTCGTCTCTGGCGAGCCAGCGTGCAATTTCGTCGTCATCATCGGGCATCAGGCCGCGCGCAGCCGTTCCCTTCATCGGACGAGTCATCACATGCCTGCCATCGATTTTCAGGAATAACTCCGGTGAGGACGAGATAACGGTTAGGTCATCGTCCTGGATGAGGGCGGCATATGACACCGGCTGTTTGCGCCGCAAATCGCGGTAGAGTGCGACCGGATCGCCCTCAAATGTGAAGCGCCCCTTCAGGGTCAGGTTCAGCTGATAGATATCCCCGGCAGTAATATAGTCTTTAACTTTTGCAAAGCGACTGCCGTAGTCGCCGGCATCCATCGTGAGTTCAGGTTGTGAAAGTTGGTAGGAACCAGATTCACGCTCAGCGAGCACGGCCTCGATTTCACTCCCACGCAGTGTGCGCACTTCATCAAAGATCCCGAACCAGATAAGTGGCACCTGCCGCTCCTCGGGAATGAGGCCTTGAAAGCGGGGTTCCAGGACATAACCGAGCTCGTAGGACAAATAGCCGGCCAAGTGTGCGCCGCTCTGCAGAGCCGAAGTCATCGCCGCGAGCGCACCAGGCACATCGCCGGGCCGGTCAGCACGGATGATGTCACGCGGAGCTTCGTAGAATTGAGCTTCGGCCGGATTTGAACGGGCATCGTCTATGAGTATGGTCGTCGCCACAATGTGCTCGCTCGACTGTGTTTGGCTTGTCAAATCCTTAGTATGATAGGGGTCGTCACACTCCAAGCGCTAAATTTAGGACGGCAACCGTACAAACCAAAGGAAGCAAAGAGTACTTGCCTTTGTTTGCCACAAAATCGATTCTGTTCTGCGGATAATGCGTTTGTCATTCGGCGGAAGACATGCCGCGGGATGCAGGCAGTCATTTGTATCTATATCGGAAAGGGTTCATCCTATGCGTCGTTTATTTGTACTCGCAGTTGCCTTGCTCTTTTTGGCCCCGCCCGCATTTGCGGCCGATTTCCTGGTCAAGAAACAAAGCCCCCACAGCGTTTCCAAGACATTGGACCGGCTCACCAAGGTCATGCAAAGTAAGGGCATCACCATCTTTGCCCGCGTCAATCATACTGCCGGTGCCACAAGCGTCGATTTGGAGCTCAAACCAACTCAATTGTTGATCTTCGGAAATCCGAGGCTTGGCACGCCGTTGATGCAAGCCAACCGTGAAATTGGCATTGCTCTTCCACTCAAAGTGCTTGCCTGGGAGGATAAGGACGGCAAGGTTTGGCTTGCATATACCAAACCGGATGCCCTTAAGGCGCGCTACAATGTTTCCGGCAAGGATGAGGTCTTCAAGAAGATGACAGGCGCGCTCGACAAACTGACTGGCGCCGCTATCAAGGCGGAATAGCGTATCCGCAAGACTTGAGGACAAAACTTACGGATTGATTGCTCGATGGCTAGCGTTCGTACGTGGTCTGACCGGTTAATGGCGCTCTCCGCGTTTGAGAAAGCGGTTGTCGCCGTGTCGGTCGTGTTGGCCACATTCCTCGTGATTGATCCACTTGTGCTGGATGCAGTGCGCGGATTCCATCCGGGAGTTCGTAAGTTTTTCAAGTTTCTCACCGACCTCGGCCGTTCGAATTGGATTCTTATCCCGACTGGATTGGGCATCCTCATTCTCGGCTGGATGCGGGCAAGTGAAATGCGGTTGCGTCGTGCAGTGGTCTGTGGATATGCGGCGCAACTCCTCATCTTTCTGTTTGGGGCCGTGGCGCTTTCCGGGCTCACTTCGAGTCTGGTCAAGAATATTCTCGGACGCGCCCGCCCCAAATTGTTTGAGACGTTCGGATCGCTAGAGTTCCAACCGTTCACTTTTGACTCTGACTTCGCCTCATTCCCCTCCGGTCACGCAACCACCGCCGGGGCACTGGCAGGCGTGCTCGCCATTATCTGGCCGAAAGCGCGTGTGCCAATTGTCTGCGCCGCGCTGTGGATTGCAGCGACGCGTTTTCTCGTCGGCGCGCACTATTTTAGTGACGCGCTAGTCGGCTTTGCGTTCGGTATCGCTTTTGCCTATCTGCTTCGCGACCGGCTGGCGGTCAGGCGGTGGCTGTTCGAACGGGATCAGACGGGTACGGTTCGCTTGCGAGCCCGCAGGCTCCTGGATGCAGGTATGAAAGTTGTTGTTGGCAGAGGGAAAAAGGCTTTGCCCGGCACCGGTTTACGTACTGCTGGACCGCGACAATAGGCTTCACTTTCGTAGGTTGTCTCGATGTATGAATGCGCCGGTAGGGCGTGTTATAGGTTGCGCATAATTTTCCAGCGGAAGACCACACATCGGGGGGCGGCCGCGCTAGCGGCTTCCGTGAATTAAATGGATCTCGTAGGTAAGTATTCCATCGGCTGGCGGGCTCGTGACACGGGTTCGGACGGCGCAAAGACGCCATGCAGCACTTGGCGGCGGTTCATCGGTATCATCGGCTTTGTGTTGGGTGTGAGCCTCACCGGCTGGCTTGTGTGGGCCGGGCTGCTTGATGAGGCCGCAGCAACAAGGCTGCTCAACCGTTTCGATGCAATTCACGCTCTTCTGGGTGCAGGGCTCACTGCCGCGGCACTTTATGCAGCACTTAGTCTGGTTTCAGGTGTCGGGTCAGCCATCCTCGCTCTTGCCGAGGCCGCACCGCGGCTTGCTCTCGGTGGAGCAATGATGGGCGTACTGCCGTTCGCGCAGGCAGCGGACCCAGATGCTTCGAAACCCGTATCAGCGGGCACGACTGGTGCAGCTCTGCCGGAAATGCAGGTTGGCGTCTATATGGGTGCCAGCAAAGAGCCGCCCTCGGACGTCAGGCTGGTCGCACCGGACGGAACAGATCTTACGCTGAAGGACGTCGTATGGAGGACGGACTCTTTCAAGCCGTCTCCCTACTATGGCGGTCGGGGCATCGACTGGAGCCGGCATGTTCCCAACCTTGGGGCGATGGTGGATTTTACACATGCGAAGGCAACCGCAACCCGTTCGCAAACTGTCTCACAAGAAGGCAAGCGCAAGGGAGAGGTGATCCCTCCGCGCGAGGCTTTCAATGCGACATTTCGCAAGCTTGAATTCACCCACGGCCTCAATTTCCTGACCCTAAATGGTGTCTTCCGCGCGACGGGCCTGCACAGGCGCATAATTCCCTACGCCGGTGTCGGCATCGGAATCATGGTGCCGCATGTCGAAGCGTGGCGGGCCGGTCTGGAAAAAAAAGACGCGGTTCGCGAGGCCCAGATTACCGGATTCGCGATTCAGGCTCTTGGCGGCATCGAGTGGCGTATTTTCAAATCTGATCGACGGTCTGTTTTTACGGAGTACAAGGTTTCGCACACGACAAATGATGTGAAGCTCAAAGACGGTGGCGTCGTCTCCACCAAGATTTTGGTGCATCAGTTTATCCTCGGCGGATATTTCACACCTTGGCGCCAGGCCGCTGCCATCAACTAGGCCATGCAGCACACAGATCAGAAAAAGGGTTAGGAGAGACAGGTGAGCCAGTCAGTATCACAAGCCTTGCGCAATCGGTTTTTGCGTGCGCATGCGCCGCTGTTGAATGTCGGTCTTTCGCTGAGCGCTTTTTCGGCACTCGCGGCGACATTCGTTTTTACGCATCCGGATCTGTCACATGAACTGATGACACCACTCACCGCGATCCACGGATTGCTTGCAAGCGGAGTGGTGGCGGTTTCGGTCTATGCCGCAATGACCGGGTTGATATGGCCGGTTGCACAAGTGGTGGCAGGTTTGGAAGCAACCGCCAAGACGGCCGGTGCGCTGGGCATTGCAACCGTGTTACCGTTCGCGCAGGCCACGGATTCGGGAGGCGCCGGTGCGTCATCAGGTGCTGGTCAAGCGGTACGGGCGGCCCACGAAGTCCAGATCGGCGTCTATGGCGGTTACAACAACACACGACCCAGCACTGTGCATTTTATGCAGCCGGGCGGAACGGATTTGACGTTCACCGATATGATGTGGAAGGGGGAGTCCTTCAAGACGGAACCTTATTGGGGTGCACGCGGAGTTTACTGGAACGCCAAGCTGCGCGGGATCGGTTTCATGTTCGATTACACCCACGCAAAGGCAACTGCGATCAAGACACAGGAGCTCACCCAGTCGGGGACACGTGATGGCAAGACCGTTCCGGCCAAAGAGCCGTTCGATGCCACATTCCGCAAGCTGGAGTTTACCCACGGCCTCAATTTCTTCACGCTTAATGCGCTCTTCAGGGCAGGTGGACCGGATAAGCGTTTCGCACCCTATGCCGGTATTGGCATAGGCCTTTCCGTCCCGCACGTGGATACAAACCGTTCAGGCGCGCCGCAAAAAGCCCGGACCTACGAACACCAGATCACCGGTCTGGCCTTTCAGGCGCTTGGTGGCCTTGAGTGGCGATTTTTGCGATCCGAGCGTGCATCGGCCTTTGCCGAATACAAGCTAAATTACACGTCAAACCGCGGGATATTGAATGGCGGTGGAAGCGTGGAAACCGATCTGTGGACCCATCAGATACCGATCGGATTTTACTATAATCACATGATTGGCGTGAAATAGGCCTGACACGCTTTGCAGGTAGGCGATTGCGGGCGGGAAAGTAGCACGCGGGTCATTGACGGGCGGCTGCGCATGTCTTAGGAGTACGGCCTCTTGTGACAGTCCGGTGACGCGGAGTGGAGCAGTATCGTCCGCGCTTCCCACGGCAAGTAAAATCTGGCAAGGATGCACAGACGACAAGATGACTGCCGGACATAATGCCGGCGGAAAGAAATTGGCGCGGGGTGGAGCAGTCCGGTAGCTCGTCAGGCTCATAACCTGAAGGTCGCAGGTTCAAATCCTGCCCCCGCAACCATCTTAATTTGCTCTGCATGAGCCCGACCATTTTGGTCGGGTTTTCTGCCTTCCCGGCATAGGTTTAGAATGCCTGCGAGTTCACCGCGCAGCTCGATGGAAAGTCCGTTTGCATCGGGGATAACCCGCACTTCGTCGATCATCGAACGGATGGTTTCGAAGGTCTTGTCCCGGCATTCGGGGTCTAGGAGTAAGAGTGTCAACTCGCTGATCTTCCGACGATACAATTCCGCCATGTTGGGATGGAGCAGTAGTGGGGGATCGTCGGGAACTTGGGCCAGTTCCTCTTTAATGGTCTTATTGCGCTCTTCCAGTTCCCTGATCTTGGCGTTCAACGCCAGCGCGTCAGCACCATCGGCGATGGCGGTTACCAGATAGTCGATCTGGGTTTGAATGCGTGTCAGCTGTGTTTTTTTCGTATCGGTCTCGGCCGATTTTGTCATGCGGAGGCGATTGAGTTCGTTGGTGAACTCCTCGACAAAGGATTTAAACAGATCGGGGTCCATCAACTGGTCCTTCAGACCGTCCAGAATGATGGTTTCCAGCTTCTCGCTACGGATATTCAGCCTATTGGTGCAGGTGCCCTTGTTTCGGGCAGTTGCGCAGCCAAACAGATTCGCGCTGATCTTGGTATAGCTGCCACCGCAGGCAGCACATTTCATGAGACCGGAGAGCAGATATTTGGGCCTGGTGCGTTCCCAGAAGGGGCGATCTGACTTCAAGTCGGGACGCGTGTTCTTCTTGACAGAATTCTGCCGTGCCTTGACCTGTTCCCAGAGGTTGTCAGGAACGATGCGAAGGTCGGGAACTTGGTGAACGATCCACTCTTCCTCAGGATTGAGACGAGAAATCCGTTTGCCGGTGTTGGGGTCCTTGACATAATGCAGCCGGTTCCAGACCAGACGACCGATATAAAGTTCGTTGTTGAGAATGCCGGTACCGCGGGCGCGATTTCCATTTATCGTGCTGGCGCTCCAGCCCTTGCTCGTTGGGCCGGGGATGTCCTCCGCATTAAGGAGGAAGGCGATTTTCCGTGGAGATTTGCCTGAAGCGTACTCCTCGAATATGCGCACGACGATGCTGGCCCGGCCTGAGTTTATGCGGCGCAGACCGCGCTCTATGTCCAATCGGCTCCTGGGCTGATGGATGACGTCGTAACCATAACTGTTGCCACCGCCGGACTTGCCCTGGCGGATCCGCCCCTCAAGGCCGCGCCGCGTCTTGTCTGCCAGATCCTTGAGGAACAGGGCGTTCATTGTACCCTTGAGCCCGACGTGGAGCTCGTTGATCTCGCCTTCCGACAGGGTGATCAATGTGACGCTGGCGAAGGTGAGCTGCTTGTAGAGGCCAGCAATGTCTTCCTGGTCGCGGGAGAGGCGATCGAGCGCTTCGGCAACGAGCACATCGAAGCGGTTTGCGCGAACATCTTCGAGCAATCTCTGGTAGCCAGGCCTGAGTATTGTTGCCCCGCTTATGGCGCGATCGGCATAAACCTCCCCAACGCTCCAACCTTCCCGTTCGATGCGAGCCCGGCACAGGCGAACCTGATCCTCGATCGAGGCATCCTTCTGATTGTCTGAGGAGTATCGGGCATAGATGGTTGCACGCATGGGAGTCACTCCTTGTGTCGTTTTCGTTTGATCGCCAAGTCACTCCGCACAGTCTTGATGGTCGAGTTAAAACGGTGACTTGCTTCGACCGACCGAGCGAGGGTGTAATGCTTTTCACTCACCTCCGGGCCGGTGTGTTGTAACACGCCGGGAATCAGGCTCACCAATTCTGGCGCATCCATCGCCACGAACGTGGCCGCCGATCGCCTGATGTCATGGAGGCTCACCGGCTTTCCCAATCGCCTTTCTGTATGGCGGCGAACGATATTGTAAATCTGACCTCCGGTGAGCGGGCACCCCTTGTTCGAGGCCCACAGGCCGTCATGGCTAGAAAACGCGGGGAACGCGGGACGCATTTCATCGAGATAACGCTGCAGGCAGGAAGCAATGTCTTGGGGGGCACGGAAGCGTTCTGACCGGCCTGATTTCGCATCTTCCCCATAAAGCACCAGGGTCATGCCGTCCTCATCAGATTTCACGTGGCGGCTGATTGTGAGTGACGCGATAGCCCGCCTGCGTATTGGCCATAGGCTCAGGAGCGCCAGGATAAGACCGTCACGATACGCCGTCTCTCGAGCGCGCCGCGCGTAGTCATGGAGGTCGGCCGCTTCCACCATGAGCTCATGACCAAGGTCGAGGACCTGTGCGTTCGGGACAAGGCGGCAGAAGCGGTCTTCAGGCGTGCTCAATGCTGCAAGCCGAGAGGCGATTGATTTCAGCCAGCACCAGTCCGTTGAGGGCTCAATCAGCTTCGCGGCATAATGCAGGTTGTTTATGTAGTGCGCGACCGTGGTTGCACGCACCTCGGCTTCGAGGTGCTTTGCAAAGGCCCTCATGTGCGCTTGGGTGATCCGTTCCCCAGGCCTCAGGCGAAGATCATCTTGATGGTACCGATGAAGATAACCGAGCCAGCGCCGGTAGGCGGTCGTGATCATGCGACGCGTTCCCTCAGCTAGATGCGCGCCGGGCCCGCAGGTTTCATCGAAGATGTCTCCAGGCGCAAGAGCAAGGTCGAAGGCGCGTTTGTCTGCGGCAGGCCACAAAGCCATGGGAAGATGCTTGGCAGTTGGCATGATATAACCTCCTAGGCCTTCTTCTTCCACCGCCGCTTGAGCTGCAATGTTTTGCGCTGCTCGACGATGTGGTTGGTGTAGACCTTGCTCGCCCGTTCGCTCGAGACCCCGGCGTACATCAGCGTTGTCTTGGCGCTGCTATGACCGAGCAGATCGGTCACCGTCCTGAAGTCCTCCGGGTGCGCCTCCAGATAGAGCTTTGCCGCCAGATGACGAAACTGGTGCGGTGTCATATGAATGCCGACGTGGGTCTCGATCCTTTTGATGATCTGTGAGGTAAAGGTTTTCTGATCCTTCAATACGCCCTTGACGTTCACGAACAGATCGCCATTGGGGTCGGCGCCAAGACGGGTGAGAATCTCACGCCTGTACCAACGGATACGCCGGACAGCATCTTCCGGCAGCGCGAACGTCAGATCACGCCGCTTGGTCTTGGTTTCTGCCGCCGGAATGTGAAGCATGACGCGTCCGCGTTTCCCGTCCGGTTCCACAAAGTGTCGGCGCCAGTTCAACCGTGTGAGATTCTTCGGGCGCAGCGGCGCAATGAGGGCAATATCGACCGCGATGGCCACCTGAGCATCGACGAAGACCATTCCAACGTTGTCCAGGTTCGATTGAACCTCGCACAACAAATCCTCCGACAAATAAAAGAGCTTTGCTCGTGTGGTTTCGGAGTCAAACTTCTGCAAGAGGGCCTTGTTTTTTTCCGTCAGGTCGAACGGGACGGCGGGGAGTTTGGCGGCGATCGCGGTGAGGCGGCCAATCTGATCGGTCTCAACACCAACATGGTACTTTGCAACCTGGCTTAGGGTTTTGGCCACGCCGTGCGCAAAGGCGCTTGGGCGTCCTTCCGCTCGGTCGTGGTAGTGACGCAGAACGGCTTTAAAGGCACCCGGCTCGACGAGGTTCGAAAGCGATCTGATCCTATCCACCGGCGTGCCGGACTGCACGAGAATGGATGCAGCCAAACGGATATGCGCGCGTTGCAGTTCAGTCGTACTTTCCGCCAACGGACGCCGCGGTGCATTGGGACGNTCATCGAAAGGGTCGGGGGTTTTGCGGGCCGCAAGGTAGCTCGACACATCGCGTCGGAAGTCCTCATGCAGCTCATCCCAGGTCAGGTGTTCGGAGGGCACGCGGAAGGAGAGTGGTGAGAGCTCAAATCCAGGCCAGTCCGCGGTTTCTCTCGCCGCCTCGTTCCAGATGTTGGGCACCCGGCGCACGATATCGCGTGGGCGAGGGCACAGGGTCCTGGACTCAAGCCATGCCAGGAACTGCAAAACATGCTCATCTCTCACTGCGCAAGGGAGGATATCATTTACCGCACACCAATTGGCAAAGGCCGCGAGGCCGCACGCCTGGCGCTTATCGTGGGAGATGGATTTCAGCAGGCGGCGCCACTGAGAATGTTTTAGTGCAACCCCCCGCGGCATCGGATCAACGAACCCCGCACACTCAAGGGCCCCAATAAAGAGGCTCTTCAAATTGGCAAAAGTCTTGGCCGAGATGCCATGGGCTGCAGGCAGGACCATTGCCAAACGCTGACGCAGAAAGTTCACATCTACCGGAACGGACTGCGGCGCACAGCCGATCATCGCGCCGATACGCCTGATGGCAGAGATCATGTCGCGCCGGCGCGTGACGGACATGTCCAGTTGCTCAACCAAACACGTCACGTCGAGCAGCGTTACCGGGGAGGGGATATGTTGGTTCATCTGATTTCTCCTAGTCTAATTGTTTATACTATGTCAAAACATGACAAACAATGACTTTCAGGAATACTATCACAGAATAAATGGAACGAATACACTAATAAAGCTTTCCCGATACACGTATAGCTAACTGAAATAGAGAGGTTTCATGTCTCGTTGTATTCGGAGTTATCGGGGAGCGGTTTGTCCGCGTTCAGAAGTTTCCCAAGGTCCTCTAAAGCGACCAGTCGCGACCCGCCGATCTTCACCGAAGGAACTTCACCCGATGCGATCCAGCGCCGCACTGAGCGCTCCGAGACACCCAGGTGCCGCGCGATTTCAGGCGCGCGCAGATATTCAGCGCGGACGCTCATGAAGGCGTCTCCTTGGACACATCCGCGTTGTCGGAACGAACCGGCCATGCCTGACCTTCAGCCCACTCCCGTGCGGCTTGTCGGGCGAGAAGGCGGACAAGTTTGCTCAATTCGGCAGGGTATGGCGTGGCGGTAGTGCGGGTATTTCGGTCACGGCTTTCCATCTCCGCCCGAATATGACGCACCGGGCGGACTTGGCTCGCATGGCCAAATCGTTGTCAGTTTTGTCAGGGAGTGTTTCGGAGGATCGTTCGGACCCGGCTGCGCCAGGCATCCTCGTCATATTCGATATCAAGCGGAATCGCTGCAGCCTGAAGGAATCGAATTAAAGGTCCACCTGCGAGTCCTTCATTTGAGTGTCCCGGACCACCAACCGAAGTTGCGGGTTCTTTACCAGTTATGTCCCTATACGTTTCGAGCATGTCACCAATCCATCGGTTCACTGCCGTATTGCCTTGGTGTTCTTTCGATACGGTCAACTCACCAAGATCTTCGATATCTTTCGCAGCTGCCTTCGCCGTCCGTTCAAGCCTCTTCGCGGCCTCGGCCGCGTCAAGTGCTTTGACGAACAAGCCGATTCTGGACGTTGCGTCCGTGATGCTTTCCACGGATTGGTTGTCAACTGATGCCAGAGCATCGATGATGTCGATATTCCCTGGGCCATCTGGTGCGTCAGTTGGATCGCGTATTTCAAGGTGCTTGAGGAGCCTCCGTGCTGCCCCGGCGATCTGGTTCAGCTTCTTGCGGCCGGCACTGGGGACCACACCCTTCGGGGAGACCCTGTTGATTTCGTACCAATGTGAGGCGAGCTCAAATTTGAATCGATGCTCAATCACGCGTGATACGTCAAAGTCGTCTCTAATCGCCTTGGCGATGAGCGCGCAACGTTCATCGTCGTAAATCGGTAGGGGAGTCGAACGCGGACGCGGCACTTGCATTTGGGCGCCTTCCGAATCAATACGACGTCACCTTGCAGTATATTCGATTAGGAGATTTTCACTCGACCCTCGGGTTCATAAACGTATTATCTCCAGAAAGTATTTCTGCCAGACTGGACTCAATTCGACATGAATGTGGGCGTGATCATGTTTTTCAGCACATATCGAGTTGCGCCGCCGAACAGATACTCGCGCAGCCTTGAGTGGCCATAGCAGCCCATAACCAGCAAATCACCATCTTGGTCGGATGTGTAGGTAAGCAGCGCCTCACCCGCGGACTCATCACCTGATTTGAGCATCACAACTTCGGCATTGACGCCATGGCGGGCGAGTGATTTCGCGAGCTCACTGCCATTGTTCGGGATGTTTTTGGCATCTCCGCTCTCGCCAACGGTGATAATTTTTACCGCGTCTGCCTGCTTTAGGAATGGCAGCGCATCGAATGCAGCTCGCGCAGCTTCCCGTGAGCCATCCCACCCGATAACGACCAGGCCAAAGATCGCTCCGAATTTACCTTGCTGCGGGACGATCAGAACCGGCCGACCGGCACCAAGTATGATATCCGCCGCCAGCTCTCCCACACGCTGCTCGCTTTGCGTTTGGCCTATAATGACAAGATCAGCACAGCGTGCCTGTTCGGTGATGGCATGAAGAAGACTAACGTCACTAAAGGGTTCTTTATATTCGCGCCACTCAGAAGGAACACTGATGCTTTTCACAGAGTCTGCGAATCCGGCTGCGATGGCCTTCGCATCCTCGAGCATCAAATCGACGTATTGTTGAGCGACTTTGGGCGGTACTTGCGCACTAATGGTTGTGGTCATTGGCACAGCAGATGCGACATGGAAGCCGCTCAGATGTGCTTCAAATGACTCTGCAAGGGGGATAGCTACGCCCATCATGCTTTCGACATTTTCTCGTCGCGCCAAGTAAACCGCAATCGTCTTGTAAGACATGCTGAACCCTACTTGTTAACTTTGCGAAGTCTGCTTGTAGCAGTAGTTCCAAGAAATCCATGCGTCCTTGATCTCCGTCAACGTCATATAGATCACCAAGTGCGCAAACGTGTCAGACTCGAATCGCAGGCAACGACGATGAAACCGATCAAGGGTGCCGGCGTGCTATTCCAGCATAGGGTGCCCAAACCTTCCAGTAAGCACTGCCTCGAGTATGCGCCTTCGCTCCCGCACGCTGTCTTACGGCCCCAGCATTGCTATTTGTGCAAGCATCAGGCCGGTCAGCTTCGCAAATGCGAGTCAATCGGACGGCTTGAGCAGCACCAGTTTATGACTGCTTCGGGTCATAAGCGGACTCTAATTGGTTCGGTGTGGAACGTCCGCTAAGTGCCAGGAGCGGCCGTTTTGGGCGTGGGCCTCTCGTGTCCGCCCTTAACCAAAAAATCGCATTGCTTCCAAGCCTATGTGACGGTGCCGCTGCGACGAGAATGGCAATTGACACACATCAACGCGGTGAACGCTTCATTTACGCTAAGGTGGGCAGCGATCTGGAGAGAGTAGATGTGCCTTCAGAGCATATTGGTTAATTGGCAAAAAGATATCATCGGGAGCGATTGGAAGACGAGCGCAAGGCTCCTCAGAATAATCGGCTTGCTGCTACCGATCATCCTGCTCCTGGGCCGTCCGGCAAGCGCTGATGATATCTCCGATTGCACAAGTGGGGATGCGAATCAAAGGATTCAGAGCTGTTCGAAAATCTTGGGTTTCGAAGGGTTGGATGATCGAACACTTTCACATGTGTACAATAATCGGGGGGTCGGTTTCGGAAAAAAACAGCTATTTGACCTCGCAATTTCGGATTTCTCAGCAGCGATCCGGCTTTCGCCGCAAAATTACCATGCCTATCGCAATCGTGGGAACGCATACTATGAAAAAGGCAGTATGCATAAGGCTTTAAGCGATTACACAAAGGCGATAGAACTTAAGCCCAATTTTGATTACGCATATTTCAGAAGAGCTCTAATTTACTATCGAATGGGCCAATTTGAATCCGCCCTAGCAGATTTGAACCGGTCCATCCTACTTAACGACAGCCATGCGTATGCGTACAACAATCGGGGGCTTGTTCACGAGGCAATGAACCTCAAGAGCAAGGCAATAGCCGACTATCAGAAGGCTTTAGAACTTGATCCGACCCTTGATGAGACTCGGCAGAACCTATCGCGCCTTGCACCAACTGCCCGTCTGAATAAGAAAGAGCTGGCTGGTTTAACACTACAGGCTAATCCCCATTCTGTCCCTGAACCTCAACCCGTTATCATGACAATATACGTCTCGACGCCGATCAGATAGCTGACATCGGCCATTTCTGTGCGACGGCCACTTCCCGTCCGGCCTGTTGACGCAGCAGACATGGCTGCCGGGGCTTTCGGCACTCCGGTCTTGAGCGGACGCTTTACCCTTGTCGGCGGAACTACACAGTGACCGACACCATCGGTGCTCAGCACCATTTCCAGACATTGCCATCCATCAAATCGAGAACTCAGTCTGTGTTGCG
>JGI24023J19991_10002281_pt1 | contig 14106 bp, 13 predicted proteins | sample Cruoilmetagenom1_FD_19991 | JGI IMG/M metagenome (IMG submission 19991) | reverse complement strand
CGCCGAATGGGATACCCTGCTGTTTTTCTACGGTGTCGTCGCCTGCGTCGGCGGGCTCGGCTTTATCGGTTATCTCGGTCTGACCTCTGAACTCATGTACACGCAATGGGGCGCCACCGCAGCCAATGTCAGCGTAGGCCTGTTGTCCGCCATCGTGGACAACATTCCAGTGATGTTTGCCGTGCTCACCATGCAGCCTGAGATGTCGACCGGTCAGTGGCTGCTGGTCACCCTGACGGCCGGTGTTGGCGGCAGTCTGCTTTCGATCGGCTCCGCTGCCGGTGTTGCCCTGATGGGGCAGGCCCGCGGGAAATACACCTTTTTCAGTCATCTCAGATGGAGCCCGGTCATTGCGCTCGGTTATGCCGCCAGCATTTACTGCCACTTGTGGATCAACAGGGCCTATTTTTGAACGGCCCGAATTACCAGTTCCGCATCGGCTTTATACGGTTGACCCTTTATGGTTATGAAAAGCGCCCCCGCCGGCGTCGCCAGCGACAGGTCTACGACGCATCGGTTTTAGGGGTCGGTCAGGCGGAGAAGCTCACACCGTCGCCATTTTTCCTCCCGATTTTTCCCAGCATTGCTAAATAGTAATGTTCCGACAATCTTGTGGTTAGGTGGAATCACTAGCATACGGTTTCCGATGGAGCCAGGCACTCGCCGGCGTATATACGGAACCAAAACTTGTTAGTTTACCGCACCAACCGCCAAGGAGGATTTAACATGGAAGCGCAACAGTTAAGCACCGACAAACGAACAGGAGTATTCAAAACGAGGCGATACATACGTAAGTTACCCGTTTTTCTGGTAGGACTGCTCACTCTCGGTTTGGGAACGGCCTCCCCCAGTGGCTGGGCCAAAGGCGAGATGGACGAGATGCCCTTGGACGATGCCAAAATGATCATCGAGTTTAACTCCACGGATGAAGATGTGGGCATTCAGGTCTTCCTCGACGGCGAGGCCTGGAAGGAGATGACGATCCTCACACCGGACGCGCGCAGGATCTTCAAGGTTAGGGGCGAAGGGAACGTGAAGGTGCTCGGCCTTACCGAGCTATTCTTCGAGAGCGAGGAGCCGTCACTCGATGAGCTCCCGCTCGAAGAGTTCCTGGCCCTATTCCCGGAAGGGGAATACGAGTTCGAGGGCGTGACGGTTGATGGAATTGAGCTGGAGGGCGCGGCGACATTCACGCACGTCATTCCGGCCGGGCCCGTCATTGTCTGGCCGACAGCGGGCGCGGTAGTAGACCCTAGTGATGCCGTGATTATGTGGGAGCCCGTTACAAGTACTGTCACCGGTTCACCGACAATTGAGATTATCGGCTACCAGGTCATCGTTGAACAGGAAGAACCGCTGCGCGTATTTAGCGTTGACTTGCCGGCTTCGGCCACGCGCGTCACCGTTCCGGCGGAATTCCTGCAACCCGGCACCCCACATAAGTTCGAGGTGCTGGCGATAGAGGTGAGCGGAAACCAGACGATTTCGGAGAGCACTTTCACCACCTCGCCGTGATGGCTTGACGCACGCTTGCGGGGCGCCATTCGCATCTCGATTCATGGCACTGGCGGCGGCGAATGGCGCCTGGCCCCGATCTGCCCGTGTCTATATCGGTGGCTCCGGGGCCCGTGGTCAGAGAGCAAAAACCCCGCCTGGTGGCGGGGTTTTTGACTCAAACTTGCTAGCGCAGTGTACGACGCTTAAGCGGGCTGAACTTTCGCCGCCGACGGGCCCTTGGCGCCCTGTTCGACGTCAAAAGTCACTTTCTGACCTTCCGCAAGGGACTTGAAGCCACCGCCCTCAATGGCGGAATGATGCACGAAGACATCCTTGCTGCCGTCTTCCGGGGTAATGAAGCCGAAGCCTTTGGAGTCGTTGAACCACTTTACTATTCCTGTAGTCATGAAAATACCTCTGTTTAGTTGAATTGCGATATTTTGCAGTTCATTCTTGAAAGCGAAATCGTTGGAGTAACCACAGACGAAACTGGAGGACCTTCCGAACCGACTACAAGAAGTGGGCTGCAATGCGGCCACTATACACAAACCTTGCCCAATAACCACTACTATTTTTGCCGTGGGTCGAGGATCAAGGGCGGGTATATGTCCGCATGGGGGTCAATATGGCGTCCGGGCTGACGAAATTCAAGCACACCACGCTTTCACCCGGTCGCGTTGAATGAAAAGCAGAACCCGCTGCCCTAGCTGGCGACTGACTCGCCCTCGCTTTCGCTTTCGCCCGGACGCTGGTCTGGGTCTTCTGGGGGCTGGATCTCGGTTTTCAGCGACTTTCGCCGTTGTTTCTCCTCTTTCTTTTTTTTCTTTGCTAGTTCTTTCTGACGCTTTTCATAGCGATAATTAGTTGTGGCCAATTTGTCGTCCTATTTTCAGGTCTTTGATGGTGAAAATCCACGGAATGTAAGCTCTGCATCCGACAGCATTATGAACATCAAATAATGAGTTATTGTAAGTAATTTGGAGTCAAAATACTTGTATTCAAGTACTCTGACCACCTGATTCGACGATGTTCCGTCTCGTCACGGCGATTTCAGCTTAACTCGTGTCTCTTACGCCCGCCACTGTCGTTTTTCAGCTTCATCCGGCACAGCAGCTCCGAAACGGTGAGGCCGAAGGTGTGGGCGAGTTTGTGCCTGAACGAGGTGAAGAAATGCCCTTGGGGGCGCCAATATCTCCCTGACCTCCCCGGCCATAGGTAGCCCGCGGCCCCGGTGCGCGTCGGTAAGAACCCACTTGCCCCCAGCTCTTCCCGGAAAATAAGGAATTTTTCGTCGGCCCGGATCCCGATTCTGACCTGCTGCCCCTGAATATGCTGGGCAGGGACGCTCAGGAGCGGCGGGCCGGGTTTTCGGGTGAGAATTAGCACCAAATTCTCCTATTAGTATTAGGAATCTTTAATAGGCCATCTTGTACTATTCGATAACAGCATATAGATTGCCGGAAAGTTTTTCAAGGTCCGGCATGAATGCAGAAATCCATTAGTTCCCAGGGCTACGTCAAATTCCGCAAATGGCTGCGGGAAACCCGTGAACAGGCGGGGCTGACGCAGGAGGACCTGGCCGAACGCCTAGGAGAGACTCAGTCTTTCGTGAGTAAGTGCGAGCGTGGAGAACGCCGCATGGATATCGTTGAGCTGCGTGAATTCTGCCGCGCAATGGACATCACATTGGAGAAGTTTGTGAAAAGCTTTGAGCGTCGTTTGCGCTGATTGGTCTAGAAAATACAATAATGCTAACCTGACCCTCTTTCCAGTGGAAAATGCTACAAAAATAATCATATTGGGATGGATCGCCTATCTCGCCTGTTTGTTTTTACCGGCCTATGCGGATTATCCGGGTTTTGTAGCGGCGATGATCGGTTTTTCTTGGTTATTTGTGGGTGAGCACAAAAGTATTCTGCTGGAATTTTATGTTTTCATGCTCAGTTTGACCCACTTCGTCATGTTAGCTTCTCTCTACATAATTAAGAAATATAAACACGGTAATTATAGTCGTTACCGTTGGGTGCTGATATAGAGCACTCTTCTAGTTTTAAGTTGGTTATTTGTGGATATCAACATAGATGGTTATAAAAAAGCTATGCGTTCTATTGATCCCGGGTATTATGCCTGGTTAGTGTCATTTATATTAGTGACAATCGGTTTTTCGAAAAAAGTTTTTGCTTACAAATTGATTTCTAGCGCATCTTCAAACCAGTAGGAATGGGTGCAATTTCGAACAGAAAATCGTAATACACGTTTATAGAATTATTAATAATAAAACAGTTTTTATCCGGGAGGTTGTATGGCAAAGTTTACGTATCCTGCTTTATGCATTGTTAGTTTAATCTTTTCTTCCTTAGCAATGGCTGAAAACGGTGTTTATAATGGTCCCGCATTTTCCGCTCAAGAACTTAACTATTCCAAGTTTGATCGAAACGAAGTCGATAAGTCTAAGGTATATTACAGTAAGGATGGAAACCGTAGCGAAACGGAAGGACCCTTCGGTTTTGAAATCCTCATTGTCAATTACCAACAAAAAAATGCGTGGCGTGTTATTCCGAGCAAAAAATGGATTATGGAAATGCCATTAGACGCTGCCGGGAATTCCACAGCTCCTGCCTTACCTCCAGGCATGAATATACCAATTCCTATGGATGAGGAAGACGTCGATGTATCCACGCTCTATGATGAAAAACCCTGTCTCGATTTCGACTTGACTAAGAAACTGGGTACCGAGTCCATCAATGGGCGGCAGACTGAAAAGTGGGCATGCGGAAAATCGCGCACGCGACGCGAATCAATGCAGTGGTTTGACCCGAAGCTGGAGATGGTGATTAAAGAAGAAATGGATAGCGGCGACATCAATGAACTCAAGAATATTAAGCTTGGAGCACAACCAGCCTCCTTGTTTCAGCCGCCAAAAGGTTACCGTAAACTCACGCAACAACAATACATGCAAGAAATGATGCGACAAATGCAGCGCGGTATGATGCAGAAATAAGACGTTTACTAATATATAAAAACATTACTATAAACGGCGACAACGGGAGAACAGAATATGTCTTTTACCGCTGGTCGGGCAGTAGTGGCCGGAATGCTGGCATTGGTTTTTCTTTTACTGACTATTAATACCGCGATAGTCCAGGCGGAGCCAACATTTCCGGCGATCCATATTGTGCGCAAAGTTGAGAATATCGCGTTACGTAAAACCATCCAGGAATTGTATGCCTTCTGTGTTCAACTCAAAGGCGGTAAGGGCGTGGCCGCTGCGCCCGATTGGGCAAAAATGGGTTTCGGCGAACACGAAGAATATTTCTATAAACAGAACTACGCCCTTTATGAGCGCTGGACTAATTATGAAGTCGATATAGCAGGTAACTGCGCGATAAAAAAGAGCAAAATGCATAAGGCCGAAATCGATAACGGCCGCTACAAATATGAATTAGATCTGGTCGAACGCAGCGGCATAAAACTACCGAGTCAGGTGAAGATTCAACAAATGCTGCATCGGCAATTTAAGCAAGTGAATGAACAAATGCCGGGCATCGATCAAGCCTTGCTTCACGGTCTTAAGGAAACCGGCCTTGTGCGTGAGAAAAGGCCGGGCGAAGAGCTGGAAGCAATCAAGCGTGCCACCATCGCCGGACAACCCTGCGAGTACATACCGATGCTGGACGGCAAAGCGGGTGAATATTGTGTCTGGTCAAAAATGCCCGAATATCCGGCGGAAGTCGAACGTGAGATTGTATTAAAGTCGGATTTCGGTGCCGACGGTGATTGGATGCAGCGAGAAAAGGCAACCAAGTTTGAAGTGCGGGATAAATTCGACGATTTGAAGATGTTCGAACCACCGGCCGGTATCAAGCTGGAAGACAGAAGTCAGCTGCCGTATTAACGCCCGCAGAGATAAGCAAGGTGCGATTAGTTCATTATCCAGTGCGACGTTATTGCGCTGTATTAGCAATCTGCGTCGCCTCCGTATTATCAACAACCCAAGCCCTGGCCTTGAATGACGCTGACTTACAGCCGGCAGTGGATTGTACGCAGGCACAAGCCGCGCAAGCATGGATCGCACAAGGGGAAAAACAGCTGGCGAAAAACCTATACTCAGAAGCAACGATCATTGATTCTAACGGCGATGGGCGTCGCGACGTGATTAATATCACTGAAGATTGGGGCGCAGGACAAACTGGTGATCGCATGATTGATTTCTTGCTCGCGAGCGACTCCGGTTTTAAAGTTGTGGCTGGAGATACTGGCTGTACCACTGAAGCAGAATGGTATGCGTACAGCCTGATGCAAGGCGGAAGTCCGTATTTATTTCGCGCTGTCGCTCACCCCGGCTGCCACGATACTTATGTCACGCGTTATAACCCGGAAACCGTGAAATCCGGGGTCAGATCCTAGTTTTCTCTAATATAAGCAAATACTGTGGTCTGACCCCGGATTTCCCGGATTTCCGCTTGAAATATCGGTATGTGCCGGTCTCTAATGTTCCTTTATTTTTCCCCTCCCCTCAACCAAGGCCCCAAACACCCTATCCATCATACAGCGCCGCCCGCCTGATTCGACCAGCGCCTCGATCAATAACTTGGGTAAAAAAGGGGTTTGACCTTCTTTTTGCCTTTTTTTCTACCCGCCGAACGGGCCTGCCGCGGGTGCAAGGACGGGCAGGAACGGTCTTGCGGGCCTCGCCGCACATGGCTAGCCCGCGACCTGGGAAGGCGTCGGTAAAGACCCGTTTCCTATGATAGACCCTGATTCAGTGCCCCATCATGGCCAAACAACACGGGTCGAACCAAATCCGTTAAGTGATATCAGGTTTTTATCTTCCTCGTCTACGGGACAGTACTGGACTACACTTCCTTGATAATCACTAATAAGCAAGACATTTGATCGGTAAATCTTAGCGTTCCCATGTTTAAAGACCCACGTAGCTATATAAGGGAGATCTTATGTTGAATCGACCTCATCGTTTATCCTCCGGCAAGGCGGGTAGCACCCTACTCATAACCCTTGGCATCCTGAGCCTGCTCGCTGTATTAGGCGGTGTTTATTACCTTAATTCACCCGATTATGTCGCCAAGAAAAATCTCAGGCACGCCGACGAACAGCTGCAACAAGGGCATTATGGACAGGCGGCCGAACTTTACTTCAAGGTCGTCGCCAGCGGAACGACGTTTAGTCCGCGTGGGCAGGAAGCGCTAAAAAACCTATCCAAGCCGGAAGTCATTAACCGTGCCACCCCCGGTGACGCAGCAAAGCTGATCGTCACGATCAAGGAGGCACAGGATCGCTTTCCACCTACGGTGTATATTCCCGATTTATTCAACGTCGGAATATCGCTAATCGGTAAGCATAAAGAAGCCGATCCACGCGATGCCAAGATCATTTTTCAAGCTATTGAGAGCTTACGTAAACCATCCAAGCGTTTGTCGACACTTCGACTTGAGCTGCATGAGCGCGTTGCCAAAAAGCATCCCGACGATGTCGAGAATGCCGTTGATTTGGCGGTAATATATGCATCCATGCAGCGCTTTCAGGCAATAGAGCCATTGCTCTCACCTCTGGAAGAGCAATTAGAGGACACTGAAGGTGCACGTTTACTAGGTCAGATATACGCCAGGCAAGGTAAGATCGATGCAGCATATAGATTACTCAACCCTTATACGACAAAACGGTTAGCCGCCTATCTGGAAGCAGAAAAAGCTTACAATGATAGATTGAATAAAGTATATGATCGCGCAATACAGAATCTAAATAATAATTTAGCGCCACAAAAGTTTTACGATGATTACGATAAAGCCGACGAAAAAGACCAAAATATGATGGTGCAAGAATATATACGGAAGCAATTAGATGAAGATGCCATGTATAAGGAACTATTAACGAGCTACGAAGAAACTACGAACATTGTGCCGGTAGCATTGGATTTTGGGATCATATTATTACGCAAGGCACAAACTGAAACGGATAGAGAAAAACGCAACGCGCAATTGGAGAATGCCGAAAACACCTTCCTGGCGATCAACGGCGCAGTCGGCGATACCGATGAGTACAAGCTGTACTTAGGCCAGGTGTATTATTGGCTAGGTAGAGTTTGACGAGGGGGAGAAGCAATTTAATGCATTGCTGGCTTCGAATAAGCGAAGTCATTCCATTATGATGGCGGTAGGACAGATTTTACGTGAAGTTGGCGAGACCACAAAGGCGCGGGCAATTGCGGAAGAGGCTTACAGAAATACAAGAGTTACCACAGAAAAGTATCAAGCCGCGCAATTCAGGGCCTTGATGTACATAGACACCGACGATGAAATTAAGTGGTTAAGTAATAGCGACCCGAGCAACGCTCACATACAGGCCTCGCTAAACGCAGCTAAAGGAACAAGGGCTGAATCGAAATATCAATATAACGAGGCAAAGCAATATTACCATAAAGCCGTTGCTTTGTATATGAAACAGCCTGAGACTGCACCCGTATTAAATAATACCGCTTTGGTCTATCTATCACTCTATCGTGTAACCAAGGATAGAGAGGTGCTGCAGAAAGGTCTTGACATGTTTGATAGGGCCATCGCCCTTAACCCAAGTCAAGGTATCACTATTTACAATGCGGTAAGCTATATGATTACCGCAGGATTGTCTGATGTGATTGGAGACAAAATTGATTTAAAGCTGTTAGCGGGAACGGGCAGTTTTGATTACTTGCCATATTTATATGGCGACCATCTAAGCAAGAAGAAATACATTAAGCTAGTTAGTGAGCACGAGAGTATTAAAAAGGGCATGTCATATACGGAGCGCGTCATGTTGCTTATGCCAAAAGAACCGACAAGCTACGGTTATGCCTATCAAACTTACCGTTTTACAAACGATTTGGATAAATTAAGCTCAGTAGCTGAGAAGATAATGACGGTTGAGTTTGATTTAGAAACAAACATACAAGAGAAAATGAAGTACTATAACAAAGAGGATGACAAAAAATATTTTTCAAGGCTAAACCGAAGTATCGACCATAATTCAACATTATTAAAACGGATTGATCAGAAAAAAGACCCCGTCACGTATTCGGTAGTACTTGATAAGTATGTGGACAACAAAATGACATTGGCAAGAATGGGACAAAAAGTCGATATCGACAATGTTGTAAGTTTAGCTCAGAAGGCCTATCGTGTCTCACCCTCGGTAAAGACACGCTCAACGTTAACAAAGGCCCTGTTCCTTCGTGCCAGTGAGCGCTTTGCTAAAAACAACCAGGCTTATCGAGGGATGCTTAATCGGTCACAACGCGCGTTGACCCACCAGGAACTAATCACCATTGCCCTGGATAGCAATATCCTGGATAGTGGTCGAGTCATAAATAATCGCGATTTCAAACGGGCGATTGATTTGGCCATGTCATCGAATGAGAAATTTCCAAAATCATCAGACATACAGGACTGGGCCTTGTTCAGACATATCGACTCATCTTATGCCGCGAAACTGAAAAAGCGATTGCTCAACGATAAAAGGCGCCGATACGATAACATCTTTGTCGAAAAATTTAACGCGGCAGATGTCTCTTCAGTCTATAGCCTGGCCTGGTCAAGTGAGGTCGATGGAAAAACTGATAAGGCCAAACAATGGATAAGTCAGGCCGCGCAGAAAGGGCTGCCGATGCCTTTATCTGCACAAAACATTAATTAACCAGAACGCTATCTGAGGGGTCGGCGACAAGTTCGAATCACTAACACAATACTTGTCGCCGACCCTTTTTTTTGATCATATGGTCGCGCCCAGCACCAGCGCCGCGCCGACGATAGAGCCGGAAACCAACAGGCGGGCGAACGATGGAAAAAAGCCGTCGGCGGTCTGAAAGCGGTCCCACAAGCCCAGGCGCTTTTGGAGTTCGCGCTCTGAGCCCGGTACCAAGGTGGCATATTCGGCCGGTGTCCCTGAAGGGGCTGGTGCCTCTTCGGGAGCCATACCGTCACGCAAATGGCCTGAGACCTTCGCTTCGGAGATCAGTAATTGCTCGAGGGCGTAATGCCTGAGTGCGGAGAGCGCACCCGCCGCACTGTCGATCCAGCTATCCACCGCCCGCATCCATTCGTTGATATTGTCCTTGTGGGGTGGTGGGAATTCAAATGTACCTATGCCCTCCTGCCAATTATTGATATTCAGGCTCTTGGCCAGGGTGGAGTCCAAATGGACGTTATGACTTTGATCGTAAATTGCCTTAAGCACTTGATAGACGTCGGCGGCGACCTTAAGCAGGCGCTTTAGCTCTCTCGCACTAACACGTCCATCCGCCGTGATTACCGCGACAACGTTGGCGAGCAGGCCCTGCGCATCTCTCAGGTCGGCTTCACTATGGTCGGCATAATGCAGCACCTTGGCCAACCCTACCAAGTACGCCTCCCAACCGTGACCCAGCCTGGCGGCGGCGGCAGCGCGGTGGGCGCTACGGCATAAACGGTCGTGTTCAGCGATCTTCTCCTGGAGTGCCTCACTCTCCTCACGCAAGGTGTCGATGGCATGGGGAAGCTCGTGGCGTTGCAATTCATCCCCCCGATGCCGGATCACACCGCCCGGCGCCGTGTAGGTCCCATCACGCAACGCCTCCAGCAGCGATTTTTCGCGCTCGAGGTTTCGCCAATGCTCCAAATCATGCACCAGGGTTTCAGGGTAAAGACTGTCCAGCCGCTCAAGCGCGGCATCCGATGAAATATCGTATAAATCCTGCGCGCGTGCCGCGTGTCTGACGACGGAACGCCCGAGGTAAACGCCACGGTAATTGGTATTCAGATACTCATGATCAAATTGCGCATCCAGCGCGCGCAACGAATCCTCAACGGCCTTTGGCGTCGCCTCGGTCTCGGCGCGGCGAAGCAGGTGGGCCGACACGCTTTCTTTTAACGCTTGTGGGTCCTGAAAAACTTCCCAGGCACTGCGATCTTCGAGCGGGGCGGGGATGTAGACCTGCTTGGCGTTGGCTTCACGTTCGTGGTTCAAGGGGTGCGTGGCCCACATACGCGGCGGCTGCGCGACGTCCGCCTTGAATAAGCGGTGGGCATCGGGCCGCTGCGCCGGCAGCGCAGGTACATTGCCGTATTCGGGATCGTGCAGAATCTCTCCCATACGCTCCATGACGCGCCGCTGAACCGAGAAGATGTCCGTGGTCACCGCGCCCCTGCCAAGCTCGCCGCTGACGAAATTCAAGGCCCGGTCCCAGGCCTCGTCCGCAGCCTGCAGGCGATGCAGCGCGTGGATCAAGGCGTCGCTGCCGGTCAGGGACACTGCGACCCGGTCGGCCTGGAACTCCATCTCGCGCGATAACGCCCTCTGCGCCATCACCACGATACTGAAGGCCGTCTCCAAGACCGAGCGAATCGACCATACCACCAGGCTGAGCAACCAGCCGATCCAGGCGATACGGATGTCGACGCGAGACAAGAATTGCAGAAACTTGTCGAGCGCATCGCGCTTGGCGACGATATGCGCCGCGATCTGCTGTGCGATGTACACCCATCGACCCACGGCCATGGATTTCTGTCCGAAGTGACCAAATTCATGCGCCAGCACGGCCTTCAATTCACACAGCGTCAGCACGTTTACCAGCGCCAGGCCGATTTCCAGATTCTTTTTTGACGGAAGGATGAGATTCAGGAGCGATAAATCATAGAATACCGACGCGTTGACACTCGACGAGAGAAACACCCGGTGGGGCCGAGGGGCGCCCGCCTCATCGGCCAGGCGATTCAAGAAGGCAAACAGCCCAGGCTCCTCCTCCGGGGTAATCTGGATATCGTCGGTCTCACCGCCACGTTTCACAAAGAACAACGCTTTCAGCATAAACAAGGCGAGAAAGCCCGAGGACAGGCCGACCAACCAGACGATAAAATCATCATTGCCACCTAGCACTGCCATGGAGAGGAGCCGATAGGCGGTCCAAATAAACCAGCCGGTGAGCGCAAAATACAGCAATACAAACAGCGCCAGCCCGCCCATGGCGAGCCAGGCCTGGAACCTGTAAGCAGAGCTGGGTTTCGCGAGATTATCCGGGACCGTAGCAGGCCCTGCCGGCCAGTGATATTCCATCTTCCCCCCTTATTCCTGAGCCTAAAAGCAAAAGATGATCATTGCTTGGCAATACAATGGATGTAGCCTGGCTGTAGGCAGACAGCCAAATTGCCGTCTGGCAAACAGATGCTCCAATAATTAAAGCTTATAACAGGATTTGGGATAATCAATGAGGCTGAAAACCGGGGCTGAAGCCACCACCGCCCCACAAAATGGGGCAGAAATCCAAAATGTAGGGTAGGCACCGTCCACCATCATCGCCTGAGTTCTTCGTGTTATTTCACTAAGGCGATATTCACCAAGATTTACAGGGCATGATATATAAGAAATTAAAATGGTTCGTAGAGATAATAAAAACTATATGGTCATCATGCGAGAATCCGGAGCGGAGCTAGAACAAACCTTTTACCTGTAAAAAAGCGTAGCAAGCGTTCATATTATCCAGGGCGATGAGATGATACGCATTGGTGAAGTCACCGCCAGACTTCGCCCGTCCCCTTCAATCGCGGCAGGCCATTCGCTCAGCTAGTGGCCGTACGCTTTTAGCTTTTGTGACTACTTCAAAATCACAGTCCCAACTTCCCTCCATTGTCCGGACCCAACAGGGCCGAGAGGGTGTTCTGGTCCAGCGTGCCATTGGGTGGGCGCAAGAATACGCGCCCAACGGAAGTCCCCTTGGGGGGCATGAGCGGCCGAGCTGGACGACGATTTCGATCGGACCCTCAAAAAAGAAAGCGCCGCGACTGGCGTCGCCAGCGCGACCCGGGAAGGATATGCATTTTATCACAACCATATCGCGCAACAGCGCTTTGCTACTTGTCGTCTTGATTTCAGCATGTAGCATTTTCATAGGCACCAAAATTCATAGATTCCCGTTCCCACGAACATGACGCGTAAGTGGGGCAGCAGTAACTCTGACCCCTTATGGTTGGCACCATTATTAGTAGCCGCGTTATAGACCCTATGTAGCTCACTGACCCTGTTTTCTGTTATTCGTTTCCCCTTTTACTGACTAATCCACACGCGTGGAGAACCAGATCACGTGCTGCGCCCCCTTCGATCGATGTCCACGCACACGCACCTCATCCACCTCGAACCCCACCTTTTGCAGCCGTTGTAGAAAATCTTGAGCCGGACCGGCCGACCACACAGCCAACACACCCCGAGGGCGCAACGCCGTGTATGCCGCGTTCAGTCCGTCCATGTTATAGAGCCAATCGTTGCGCCTGCGAGTGAGTCCCTCAGGGCCATTATCCACATCCAACAAAATAGCATCGTAGGCTTGCCGCTCGGTCTTTAGAATGCGGGCGACATCCCCCTCGCGCACGGTCACCCGCGGATCTTGGAGCGGATGACCGGCATGCTCGCCAAGCGGCCCCCTATTCCATGCCACCACTGTCGGCACTAATTCAGCCACCACCACCTGCGCTTGGTCACTGACGTGTCGGAGCGCCGCAGCCAAGGTAAACCCCATGCCCAACCCACCGATGAGCAGTCGCGGATTTAAGCAACCCACGAGCCTGGCACAGGTAAGCTCAGCTAGCGCATCTTCGGAGCCATGGACACGGCTGTTCATGAGCTCGCCACGGCCCACGATTCTGATCGAGAATTCATCGCCCCGCTGGTATAGGCGCAGCTCCCCGCCGTTGCCTGGCACTTGTGCGCTATCGAGCAAAATCCAAGGAATCATAAACGTCTCAATCTGTCTGTTGACACCAGGCTCTGAAAATACAAAGCTTCCACTCTCTCTCTAGTCCAAGGGGTTTTCGGCAGCAACTTCAGGCTGGATTTGATGCAAGGCTCATGAGTGAAACATTTGAGGCTAGTGGTTCGCCCCAATTCCTCCCAACCATAGCGATCCACTAAGTGAGCTAGGATCATCTCCAGCGTCACGCCATGCAGGGGATGATTGGGCTGGGAATCGCTCATGCTGCCACCTGATACACTAATTCATTGCAATTAGTCACGAGCCCGGCATCTCTGAGAGAAACCGGGTCATAGACTATATGTTACTAATATTAGAGAAAGGCGGCCAGAGCGAGCTGCGCGAGTTGTCTGGACCCGAAGAATGAAATGCCCAAAATGAAGCCTGAAAGGGTTCTATGAGCAAGGAAGTACTTAATGCGATCGGAGAGTAGCGTAAAAGATTAAAGGGGTCGGAGTGAACTTCCTCCACTTTTGCGTGGAGTGAAAACGGTAGGTGAAAAGTGCAGATGCGTGTTATTGGTCACCTTCCCCGCTTATCCTTTCCCATCTCCAGAACCCAAACGGGCCGAGCGGGTGTTTTTGTCCAGCGCGCCATTAGGCGGGCGCAGGAGGTCGGAGACGGAGAGGCCAAAGGCGTGGGCGAGTTTTTTACCCTGAACAACGTGAAGAAATACCCTTGGGGTGCGATGTCGTCGATGGAAATGTGACGTCCAATGACGCTCTACAGAGACGTAGTAGTGTCGCAAGAGGGTGCCGCACAGGGGTAAGGCGGACCGGGGCAGCTATCCAGTGAATGGCTGCCCCGCCGAACGGGCTTGCCACGGATGGCAAGCCCCGGGG
>JGI24023J19991_10002280_pt1 | contig 14108 bp, 12 predicted proteins | sample Cruoilmetagenom1_FD_19991 | JGI IMG/M metagenome (IMG submission 19991) | reverse complement strand
CCTCTTATCTCTTCAAGTGTTAGTTCACTCATATCTTTACCTAATTTATTTGCAACAGCAACTACATCTTTAGTAATATAATAAGCTGTTCTAAAAGGTAAGTTTGCTTTTTGTACTAAATAATCAGCTAAATCTGTAGCACTTAAATGCCCTACTTTACAAGCATTTTTCATAGTTCACTTGACACCAAAGAGTCACTTTACTTAAAAATATAAGCAATAAAGTCTAAAATCAACCCTTCTAAAATATCCTATTTTAACAACTCCAATAACTCACTACCTTGAAAGATATCCTTATCATCTTTTTTTCCATCAAATACACCATCTTGAAGGGCTTGTTTTTTTTCTTGGAGTTCTATTATTTTTTCTTCTATACTATTTTCAACTATTAGTTTATAAACAAACACAGCTTTTGTTTGCCCTATTCTATAGGCTCTATCTGTTGCTTGATTTTCAACGGCTGGATTCCACCATGGATCATAGTGTATCACCGTATCTGCTTCTACTAAATTAAGCCCAACCCCTCCTGCTTTTAAAGAGATAAGAAAGATATCTTTTTTTCCACTTCTAAACTCCTCTATAGCCTCTTCTCTTTTTACAGTTGAGCCTGTAAGTTTTGTATAGCTAATTTTCTTTTCTAAAAGTTTCTCTTCTATGATACTTAACATTGAGGTAAATTGAGAAAAAAGTAAAATCTTTTTATTTTCCTGTAGTAATTCATCCACAAGATCTAAAAGCAACTCTAGCTTTGCTGATTCTTTTACTTTTTTTGCCTCTTTTATAGAGAGTAAGCTTGGGTCACAACACACTTGACGAAGTTTTAAAAGAGCATCTAAAATAGTGATATGGGAACCACCTAACCCTTTTTTAGAGATAGTATCTCGTACTTTTTTCTCCATAGTGACCCGTATCGCTTCATAGAGTTTTGCTTGTTTTGTATCAAACTGAGTATATTTTAGTATGATAGATTTTGGTGGTAATTCACTTGCAACCAACTCTTTTGTACGACGAAGCATAAATGGTCGGATTTTTTTATTAAGAAGTTCATTTCTACTTGTATCGTTCTCTTTCTCAATTGGTGTTTGGTAAAAATTTTTGAAAAAACTTTGTGTATCTAAAAACCCTGGCATCAGAAAACTAAAAATACTCCACAACTCCCCAAGATGATTTTCAACAGGTGTACCACTTAAAGTCAATCTATATTCACTTTTGAGTTGTTTTATACTTTGGGTCATCTTTGTTTTTGGATTTTTTATCTTTTGTGCTTCATCTAAAATAATATAACAAAAATCAATTTGTGATAATTTTTCAAAATCTCTTACAATCAAAGGATATGTAGATAAAACAATATCGTGTTTTTCTATACTCTCAAATCTTTCAAATCTATCAGCCCCATGAAGTGATAATACACTTAAATTTGGAGTAAATTTTTTAGCCTCATTTTTCCAGTTTGCAATCAAAGAGGTTGGCATAATAATTAAGCTAGGTTTCGTAAGCTTTTTCTCCTCTTTTAAACAACAAAGGTGGGTGAGTGTTTGGATAGTTTTTCCAAGACCCATATCATCTGCAAGAATCCCACCAAATCGAAACTCATGTAAAAAGCGTAGCCAGTTTACTCCCTCTTGTTGATACTCTCTTAAAGTTGCATTGAGCACTTTAGGAAGAGTTACATTTTCTAAGCCTTTATAGTTTTTAAGCTTTTTTGATAACTCTTGAAGCTCTTTTGAACCCCTCCAAATAATATTTTCATCCATATCTTCTATCAAATGGGCTTCAAAAGGGGAAATTTTTAAAATGTTGTTTTTCTCTTTTTTATCATACAGTGCCATAATTGTTTTAAGTATAGGTTCGATCTCTTGTTTTTCTACTTGTAAAAAGTGATTATCTTCCACTTCTATATTTAAAAGTTCTGGCATTAGTTCAAACTCTTCAAACTCCTCAAGAAGTGGAGTGATAAGATTAAGTAATGGTCGTGCAACCCCTCCAAATTCTATATCAAAAGAGAGATTAAACCAATCATTTGTATCTTGTTTATCTGTATTGATACTTATATTTGCGTTTGATTCAAATTGCATAGTAAAACTCTCATCAAATCGTACATCCCACCCCGCAAGTTCTAATTGGGCTATATGCGTATCTAAAAATTCACCCCATCTTGCAATAGCATCTTGCATTGAATTTTGTGCAAGACTTAGAAACAAAAGACTATTGTCTTGTATCTCTACTGTAAATCCTAACTTTTCTAATCTTTGCTTGGCTTGCAATTCAAAATCTAAATTTCTTATTATCTCTATAAATTTGTCTTTTTCTAAAAAAGAAAATTTTTGATTATTTGGAAAGTGTTTTACAAGATAATTTTCATAAGCAAAATCTAATCTCATAGTGTGAAACTTTGATCCACCTTGTTCTACTCTAAAAAGTTCTAAAAATGCAATTGGTGTAGTTTTTATAGTTTTTTGTTCAATCTCTTTTGGAGCAGGAAGTGATATATTTGGAACCACTTTATTAATAGTTTCAAATATCTCTGCTATGGATTCATTTGGAATATCGGGTATGGTATCTAAAGTATTTAAAAATGCCACATCATAAGAAGAATCGAGTTCAAAAAATATTGAAGTTGTTGTATCTAAAACTAAAGCGGGTTTTGTGTCTATAAGTTTATATTCACTTGTTAAATTTGATACTAATTTATTTGTTGTGGTAGATGTTTGTACCCATTGCAAATCAATAGTTTTCTTTTCATTTGAGAACTCTAAAGGGGTTTTTTCATTTTTATAATAGGCTCTTTTTGTTTCTACTATTTTTTTAAGAATCAAAAAACATAGTTCACCTTTTAAGGTTGTAGATTCGTTACTCCATTTAGGGATAAATCCTTTACATAGTTCTAAAATATCTCTATCATCATAATCCAATATATCATGATAACCACTAGAATAAAGAAGATTATCACTACTAAGTACTGTCCCTTTTCCTACGCTACCATTGTTGAGTTTTTTTGCTTTATAAAACTTTATATCATCTTTGTAGTGTCTGTTTTCCTCTTCAAACAATCTATAAATTAAAAAATATTCACTATTTGTGTAGTGTGATACGAGTATATCTTTTTGGGTATTTTTTATAAGGCTATCTATCCATTTGTTTATGGCATATTGTGGTGTTGTAGTTTTTATATCATGGGCGTATTGTAAACATGCAGCTACTACATGTTTACAGTTGTATCCAACAGGGCAACTACATCCACCTTCTATTTTTAATTTATTGCCTCTTCTATCTAATTTAATACTTTGATTATAAAAATTCTGATAATTCCCACTTACTCTTGATTGTAATATTACATAATTACTATTTGTATCATCAACACTATACTCTTGGACTCTATTTCTCTTAAAGTACTCATATCCTTTTTGGATACTTCCATACCCTATGGCATCTCTAATATGCTGTTCTGTTATCTTTATCATACTATTTTATAGTTGATTTAACCACTCTTGGAAAGCTTTTACTTGCTCTTGCGTTCTAGCTGTACTTGTCCCACCAAAACTAGTTCTAGCATTCATAGAGTTTCTAAGATTTAAATATTCTAAAATATCTTCATTTATAGATGCTACTTCACTATTTACACCTCTTATCTCTTCAAGTGTTAGTTCACTCATATCTTTACCTAATTTATTTGCAACAGCAACTACATCTTTAGTAATATAATAAGCTGTTCTAAAAGGTAAATTTGTTTTTTGCACTAAATAATCAGCCAAATCTGTAGCACTTAAATGCCCTACTTTACAAGCATTTTCCATAGTATCTACATTTATAATAAGTGTATCCATAACAGAGGTTAATATATCTATAGATATTTCAGCTGTTTTTACACTATCAAATACACCCTCTTTATCTTCTTGAGTATCTTTATTGTATGCTAAAGGTAAGCCTTTCATAACAGTAAGTAAACTCATAAGATTTCCATATACTCGTCCTGTTTTTCCTCGAAGTAATTCTGGAACATCTGGATTTTTCTTTTGTGGCATAATAGAACTTGTAGTTGCATATTCATCACTCATTTTTACAAAACCAAACTCATAGCTTGACCATAAAATCAACTCTTCAGATAAACGACTAATATGCATCATAGTTGTAGATATATTAAATAATATCTCTAAAGCAAAATCTCTATTACTACTTGTATCTAAAGCACAAGATGTAGGAGCATCAAAGCCTAATAGTTCTGCTGTTTTAAATCTATCAATATTATGTGGAGTTCCAGCAAGTGCTGCACTTCCAAGTGGTGAGTAGTTATTTCTTTCATAAGAGCTTTCAAATCGTTCAAAATCTCTTTTAAACATATTTGCATAGGCTAACATATGAAAACCAAAATTTATAGGCTGAGCATGTTGTAAGTGCGTCATACCTGGTATTAAAGTTTCTGTATGTTTTGAAGCTATATTTGTAAGTGTTTCAACTAAATTTTTTAACTTCTCTTTTAGTACTTGTGTTTTATCTTGAACATACAATGCAAAATCAGTTGCTACTTGGTCATTTCTACTACGTGCTGTGTGAAGTCTTCCACCTGCATCACCAATATACTCTGTTAGTTTAGATTCAATAGCCATATGTACATCTTCATGTTCTATTTTCCACTCAAAACTTCCAGCTTCGATTTCACCCTTTATTCGTAATAATCCAGCTTCTATTTTTTCTTGATCTTCTACAGTGATAATACCTTGTAAAGCTAACATTTTACTATGAGCAATGCTCCCTTTTATATCTTGTGCGTACAGCTCTTTATCAAACATAACTGAAGCATTAAATTGATCTAAAAGTTTTGCATTTGTATTTTTTAATATCTGATCTTGTGACATAATTATCCTAATATTTGTGATTGATTTTTGGAATTATAACATAAAAAAAGGTAGAGTCAAAAACTCTACCTTTTTTCTAAATATATTACAGTTTATCTTTTAATCCTAAAATTTTCTTATTTAACTCTTCTAGTTCATTTTCACATATATCAAAAACAGTTTCCGCATCTAAATCAATATAATGATGAGATATAAAATCTCTTGATTTGATTATCTCACTCCAATATCTTGTATCGGCAACCTGTAGTAAAAAATATTTGTCTCTTTTATATAGGTTTTTTAGTGCTTCTCCTATTGATTGTATTCGCATAGAGATAGCATCAAGCTTTTCAAGTCCATCATCATTTTGTAAAAAATCATCACTACTATTTATAACTAAAAATCGTTTTTTGATTAAAGATAAGCTTTCTAAAATAAACTCAATAAGTTCTTTAGTTGTTGCCTTATCCATAGATAACCTCTTTTTGAATAGAATTAAAAATGGCTCCCTTGCTTCTTTTATGTTTATGTACTAAATCAATTTTTTTATGATAAAGCTCTTCGAGATACACCCAAAGCCCTGCAAGATTTCTAAATGTTTTATGTTTAAATTCTACATAAATATCTATATCACTTTTATCGGTTTGCATATCTTTTGCATAACTTCCAAAAAGTCCTATTTTCTCAACTTCATAACTGTTTTGAATATATACTTTATGCTCTGACAATTTTTTTAAAATCTCTTTTTTATCCATATTATCCTCCAAAGTTTTATACTGCTCATTATAATCAAATTTTATTTAGAAATAGTTTTTAAGATAAAATAATCATTTAGATTTAATTTTGCTATATCTATAAAAAATGCTACTGATATAGCAACACAAAAAGTCAATACTCAGTCTGTAAAACTAACAATAATAAATAAATTTATAATCACAAACATTAAAGTTGTAATTCATGATTTCTTTAAATATTCTAACCTATTGTACGTATTTTATTAGTTTTGATTAATGTAGTAACTTTTTCATTATATGAATTTTTCATCACTTCTTTGGTTTCAATTGCAGATTGAATTGCATGTGTTTTTAGTTCTTGAATTTTCATTTTACTATTACTGATTAAATATGTTCTTTGCTCATCCACTTTATTTACAAATATAAAAACTTTTTCAACTTGTGGATATTTATTTAAAATTTCATTTTCTAAATCAAACTCTTTCCAAATACTCACTAAGATTGATACACCCATTAAAGCAAATCCTACTGGTGGAAATACAATACTTATAGTTATCATCATTCCTTTAGATAATGCTTCTGTACCAACTATATTTACACATTCTTCAAGAGTCATTTCACCTTTAAAGTATGATAGAAGTGTTTTATAAACTATTGGAGCAACTGAAACTATAACCAATGGTAAAGCACCGCTATCTTCCATCTGTATTTCTAAAATTATTTCGATAACTTTAATTATTGCACCTCTAAGAGCACTTGAAGATAATGTTGTCATTATATTTTTAAGTGCTTCTGTAACTACTTTTTTAGGTATTTTTTCACCTTTTTGTAATTTTGCTAGTATTTTAATTGATTCTTGAAGAGATTGAAATATTGCACCAATAGCAGCACCACTTATCGCTCCATCCATTATCTCTTCACTATTTGCAGAGTAATGTAATTCTTCTATATACTCAGTCTAGTTTTGTGCGATATCTTCCATCTCTTCAACGGTAAATACTTCAGCACTAATTCCATCATGATTAACTTGTGATTCAATGTCTGGAGATTTATGCAGAGTATCTAATACTTCATCAAGTTCATCAAATGAAGTTAAGTCATTATAATCTATTTTTGAAAACCCTTCTTCAATCCTCTCAACATTTTTCATTGCTTGATTATAGAAGTTGTCTGAATCCGTAACAAAAGCATCAGTATTACCATCTTGATATTTTTCTTCTTGAATTTGTTTATTAATATATTATTCTGAGCCTATTTTAGCTTGATAGTTTTTTATCGTTTCTCCAGTAAGTACTACCAATTGACAATTTATAAAAAAAGGTAGAGTCAAAAACTCTACCTTAGTTACAAGTTAATTTAAAAATTAAACTGGTAAAACTCTAATATTTTCATCCACTTTTTGTTTCAATGTAGATTCAATAGCATATAATGTTCCTGTTGAACCTGTTGCACAAGATGAACAAGCACCTAAGTATCTAATATAGATATCATAATATGGTGTATTTTCTTTAATATCAATAATCTCCATATCTCCACCATCCATAACTAGCATTGGTCTTATATATTCTTCTATTACTGCATCTACTGCTTTGATTCTTTGAACGATTGTCATTTTATCAAATGAATTAGTTCCACTTTGTGTTGTATCTGCTGCTGTTTTTAATCTTTCATTTTCCATAGACTCTTTTACATCCGCTAAGATATCTACTAGGTATACATCTTTTGCTTCATGACCACCTGGTCTTACACATGATTTACAGTAAGAACCAGCTTTAGTAGTAGCTACTATCTCTTCAACTGTTTGAAGGTTATGTTCTCTTATTGCATCAACAATATCTTTTCTAGTTTTTCTTGCACATTCACACACGATATCTGCATTTACTATATCATCTCTACTTACACCTTTATATTGTGCTGCTGCTTCAATAATAACATCATAAGCCATAACACTACAATGCATCTTTTGAGGTGGAACAGCTTCAGTATCTGCATCATCTCTTAAGAATGCTTCAACTTCAGTGTTTGTAATATGAATAGCATCATCAACTTTCTTACCAATACAAAGTTCAGCCATAGCATCACTTGAAGCAATAGCAGTACCACAACCAAATGATTTGAATTTACTTTCTAAAATTGTATCTGTTGATTCATCAACTAACCAAAATAATCTAACCGCATCACCACAAGACTCAGCACCAAAATCTGCAACAATAAGTTTTGCACCTGCTTTGTCTGCATCTTCTTGAGTAAGTTCACCCATGGCTACAGGGTTATTCATTCTATCTTGTACTTTTTGACTATATTGTTCCCACACATTTCCTGTTACTAATTCATCTCTTGCCATAATTTTCTCCTAAATTTTCTTATTCTTTTATTTTTTATTTATTTTTATCATTAAATGTAAACTTCAAGATAGTGCTATAAATTCTGAAGATGTATGTCAATACTTCAAAGAGTTTATAGTGCTATATTGAAGAATTAAATTTAATGATCCTCTACGTATTGAGAGAATGCTTCTTGTTTAGCATAGGTCATAGATATCTCTCTAATTCTCTGTACTGCTATTTTCACTTTTTCAATTACATAATCTATCTCTTCTTCTGTTGTAAATTTACTTAGGGCAAACATCACTGTTGCATTTGCTATTTCTGTTTTTTCACCAAGTGCTTCAACAACTGCTGAAGATTCTAAGTCTTCACTTGAACAGCTTGAACCTGTTGAGATATAGATACCTTGTTCATTCATATCCCAAAGCATAGATTCACCTTCAACACCTCTAAAAGATATTGCAACTAAGTTTTTAAGTCTTTTTACTCTTGGTACATATGATTTTGTATCTTCTATTTTAAGAAGTTCATCTTCTAGTTTATTTCTTAGGCTTTGGGTTGTATGGTCTAGGAAAGAAAGGTTTATATTTGACAACTCTAGAGCTTTTGCCATAGCTGCAACTCCATTATTATATAAACTTCCTGCTCTTTTTCCACCCATTACGTTTTTCGCACCATGGATAAGTGTTGTAAATGGAACGCCAGCTTTTATATACATAAGTCCCACACCTTTTGGTCCATGGAACTTATGAGCTGAACAAGTAAAGTAATCTACACCTAAGTCTCTTACATCTACTTTCATTTTCCCTATTGCTTGTGCACCATCTGTATGGATATATACATTATGTTTTTTTGCTATTTCTGCGATTTTCTTAATATCTTGAATTGCTCCTGTTTCATTTGAAGCTATAAGAACAGAGATAAGGCAAGTTTGAGGTGTAATTGCTTTTTCTAGTTCATCTATATTTACCAATCCATTTACATCTGTTCCTATATAAGTAACATCCATACCCATATCTTTACAGTATTTTAGAGGAGATTTTATACTTGAGTGTTCTGCTACTGTTGAGATGATATGATTTTTTGTATCACCTTTTAGAAATTTATGAAGAAAAGTTTTTATTACTGTATTATTTCCTTCTGTTGTTGAAGATGTTACAATAATATCATCTGCATCATCTGCACCAATCCCTTCATATAATGTATCATAGGCATTATTTAATAATTGTCTTACTTCTATACCTTTATTATATATTACATTTACATTCCCGAATTTCTCTATACTATCACAGTAAACTTTCTGTACTTTTGGATCTACTTGTGTTGTTGAGTTATTATCTAAGTATACTTCCATTGTTTATCCACCTAATTATTTAATTTTGTAAGTGTAACTTAAATAAGATAAAATTAGTCTTATTAGAAAAATTTAATTTATTTTTTTCTATTTTTTATATATCTTTCTACTTCACGCTTCTCAAAGCCAGTATAACTAGGATTTAATATTTGTTTTCGTACTTTTATATCATCTTTCCCATGCAATTCTTTTCCTATTGCATCATCTACAATTTTTTGTGCTATTGTACTTAGTATATACTAATAAAACTTTTTAAAAGTAGTTATAAATCTAGATATGATATAATGATATTATAAAATAATTTTAGGATATAAATGACAATTTCTAGATATGATGCAAGTGGAAATACTTTTGTAGTATTTCATACTAATGAAAAAAAAGACTATAGTGAACTTGCAATTGAATTATGCAAGCAAGAAAATACAGATGGTATGATAGTAGTTGTTCCTCATCTTGTATATGATTTTGAGTGGCTTTTTTATAATAATGATGGTAGTACTGCTTCAATGTGTGGAAATGGTACAAGAGCTGTTGCTCATTATGCTTATACAAACCAACTTTGTGGTACATATTTAAAATTTTTAACTGGTGCTGGAGAGATAACTTGTAGTATTGATGGTGATATAGTAAAAACAACTATGCCTAAAGCAAAATTTATTAAAGAAGATTTGAATGAAGGAAATTTAACTTGGTATTTATTAGATACAGGTGTTCCCCATTTGGTTACAATTGTGGATGATTTAGATTTATTTAATTTAGAACTTTGTACCACTATGAGAAATAACTATAATGCAAATGTAAATTTTGCTAAAGTGGAAAATAATATCCTAAAAGTAAGAACCTATGAAAGAGGTGTTGAGGGTGAAACACTTGCTTGTGGTACAGGTATGATAGCTTCATTTTTAGTAGTAAATAAATTAAATCTTCTACCTAATAGTGTAAATGTATATCCCAAAAGTGGAGAGCTTTTAACCATATCAAAAGATACTGATAATTTGTGCTTTCAAGGGAAAGTTACTAAAGAGTATACAAAAAGTATCTAAATGTCACAATTTTTTTTTATTTTCACTCTAATAACTCTATTTATGTTTACAGGTTGTAATCAAAAAAACATAAAAGAAGATGTAAAACTTGTAACAAATAGTTTTTTACAAACAAAACTTGGTACTATTGAAAACAAAAAACTTATTACAAAACTGCCAGAAATAAAAAAAACTATTGTTGTAAAAAAAGTCAATAAAAGAGTAAATATTTCTGTGCAACAAAAAAAACAACGATTTAATAATATTTTAGTGCCAATTATCACAGAAGTATACAATACTCTTCAAACTCAATATCTTAATGTAAAGTCAGATATTGAAAAAGGGAAAAATCAAGAATTTATAGAAAAACTAAAAATCGAATATAAAGCAAAAACCAATGAGAAATTACTTCAGGCTTTAAAACCACATCCTATAAGTATTGCTTTAGCACAAGCTGCTATTGAAAGTGCTTGGCTTACTTCTCGTTTTACCATAAAAGCAAACAATATCTTCGGAGTTTGGTCTTTTAGAAGTAATGAACCACGAATAGAAGCTAATTCAACTAGAGGCGATAGAAAGATATATCTCAAAAAGTATAAAACATATAAAGCAGCTGTAACAGACTACTATAAAAATCTTGCAAAAAATTGGGCATATTATGAATTTAGAGAACAAAGAACTCTTTCTGATGACCCCTACTATTTAGTACAATTTTTAGAATCTTACTCTGAAAAGAAAGAGCGTTATACTAAACTACTAGCTAAAATGATAGAATATAATAAATTCTATGAATATGATATAAAATAATCCAATGAAAATACTTGTTTGTGCCCTCGAAACTTCATCAAATATACATCTTAAGGCGTTAAAAAAAGAATTAAATGATGATGTGGAACTTATTGGTATTTTTGATAAAAAGCTAGGAAGTCCAAACTATGATATTAGCAATATGGCGATTATGGGATTTATTGATGCATTTAAAAAACTTCCATTTTTTTTAAAACTTAATAATGAAATGGTTGAGTTAGCATCTCAAGCAGATAAAGTCTTACTTATGGATTCATCAGGATTTAACCTACCTCTTGCTAAAAAAATAAAAAAAAGATATCCAAACAAAGAGATAATTTACTACATCTTACCACAAGCTTGGGCTTGGAAGAAAAAAAGAATTCCAAAAATAGAACAATACTGTGATATATTATGTTCGATTCTCCCTTTTGAAAAAGATTTTTACAATAAAAAAGAGATGATACACTATGTGGGACATCCACTTTTAGATGAGATTACTTATTTCAAAGATAAAATTTCTCACAATAATAAAGTGGCTTTTATGCCAGGTAGCAGGCGTGGAGAAATTACAAAACTCATGCCAATATACAAAGAGATAATTAAACAAATAAAAGAGAAAGCAATTTTAATCATTCCAGCTCACTTTAGTGATGAATACATTGCAAAAACTTACGGTGACATCTCTGAATTTACAATATCAAAAGAAACACATAAAACATTGCAAGAGGCTGATTTCGCATTTATTTGTAGTGGTACAGCTACACTTGAAGCAACTCTTATAGGTACCCCTTTTGTTTTAAACTATATTGCTAAAAAATTAGATTATTTTATAGGAAATAATTTAGTTAAAATCAACTTCATAGGTTTAGCAAATATCTTTTTTGAAAAAATGGGTAAAGAACCAATTCATAAAGAATATGTGCAAGAGAATGTTACTGTTGAAAATTTATTAAATGAATATAAAAATATTGACAAAGAAAAGTTTTTAGAAAATTCTAAAATTTTACGAAAATATTTACAACATGGAAGTAGTAAAACTGTTGCTTCTTTTTTAAATAACTAAGGGTTATACCCCCTCAGCTATCATCGCATCAGCTACTCTCTTAAATCCAGCGATATTCGCTCCATCTATATAGTTTCCTTCAACTCCATAATCTTTTGCTGTAAGATGAACTCTTTTACAAATACTTCTCATAGTTTGTTCCAGTGTACTATCTACTTGTTCATAAGACCATTTTGTCATTGAAGCATTTTGTGCCATCTCAAACTCACTTACTGCAACGCCACCTGCATTTGCAGCTTTTGCTGGTGCAAATAAAATATCATTTTTCTTAAATATTTCTATAGCATCAGGAGTTGATGGCATATTTGCACCCTCAGTTACAGAGATACAACCATTTTCAACTAAAGTTTTTGCATCCATCTCTGTTAGTTCATTTTGTGTTGCACAGGGAAATGCACACTCACATGGTATCTGCCAAACTTCATGACCACCATCTGGATAATCTTCAACTTTCGTATAAATAGCATCTGAGTGATTGACACAATACTCTTCTAATGAAGCTCGTCTTTGAAGTTTAATCTCTTTTAATGATTCAAGATCAATCCCTCTGGAATCATAAATAGTTCCTCTACTATCACTACAAGTAACTGGTTTTGCACCTAGTTTATAAAGTTTTTCAATTGTATGAATTGCCACATTTCCTGCACCACTTACTGCACAAATTCTCCCCTCAAATCCATCTTTTCCAGCAAATTTTAGCATTTCATCTGTAAAATAAACACAGCCATATCCTGTAGCTTCTGGTCTCATATGACTTCCACCAAAAATATATGGTTTTCCAGTTAATACCCCTTCATAATAAGAAGTAATCTTTTTATATTCTCCAAATAAATATCCAATCTCACGTGCTCCTACTCCAATATCACCAGCTGGTACATCAATTCTAGGACCAATATGTTTATGAAGTTCTGTCATAAAAGCATTACAAAATTTCATCACTTCAAAGTCAGATTTTCCTTTTGGGTCAAAATCACTTCCACCCTTTGCACCACCTATTGGAAGACCGGTAAGAGAATTTTTTAAAATTTGTTCAAATCCTAAAAATTTTAATATCCCACTATTTACACTTGGGTGAAATCTCAATCCACCTTTATATGGTCCTAACGCATTGTTAAACTGAACTCTATATCCATTATTTACTTGGATATTTTGGTTATCATCCATCCAAACTACTTTAAACTTAAACTCTCTATCTGGAGTTGTTAATCTGTCTAATATAGCATGTCTTTTATATATAGGGTCACTTTCTAATACTGGATTTAAACTCTCCAATACCTCCTCTACTGCTTGAAAAAATGTATCATCTGTTTGACAGCTTGATTTTCTTATTCTTTCGATGGTTTCATCTGAAATATTCATGCAATTACCCTTAATAATTTACTACACTTTATAAACTAAACTTATCCATGTAAAGTGTTTTATATATAATAATATCTTAAATTGATTTATATATACATTATGATACAATTTCGGCAGTTAATTTCCAATCAGATATTAATTTTTTTAGCCTAAACATTAGAGGAAACTTTCTATTCAATGCCCTTATCAAACCTAAATCAAGAACAACTTTCTTCTGCCACATGCAATATTGGACACAACCTAACAATAGCTAGTGCAGGAACTGGTAAAACTTCTACAATAGTAGGACGCATTGGACACTTACTTCATAATGGCACAAATCCTTCCCAAATCCTTCTCTTGACTTTCACTAATAAAGCTGCAGCTGAGATGATAAGTAGAGTTTCTAATTTTTTCGATGACACTATCGCTAAAGCAATAGTTTCTGGAACATTTCATAGTGTAAGTTATAAGTTATTGAAACAATATGAAAAAAATATAACACTCAAACAACCAAATGAACTCAAGACTCTTTTTAAATCTATCTATGAAAAAAGAGTATTTGTAGACCAAGATGATGTAAAGCCTTATGATGGTGGCTATTTGTATGATATGTATAGTTTATATTTGAATAGTAGATATGGGGAAGA
>JGI24023J19991_10002278_pt1 | contig 14117 bp, 13 predicted proteins | sample Cruoilmetagenom1_FD_19991 | JGI IMG/M metagenome (IMG submission 19991) | reverse complement strand
TAGTACTACACCAGATACTAAAACTTCTTCCATATTGTTATCCTCATCTGATATTAATGTACCTTCATTGTCTGAAAAGCTGCTCTTTGCGTATAGTTTTACACCTAATTTCTTTGCCAGTTCTACCGAACGGTTCTGTAAGACCTTTGCACCCAAAGAAGAGAGCTCCAACATCTCATCGTAAGAGATATTGTCCAACTTCTTTGCATTTGGTTCTATACGCGGATCTGTGGTATAAATGCCGTCCACATCTGAGTAGATCTCACACTGATCTGCTTTAAGCGCTCCTGCAAGTGCCACAGCAGAGAGGTCTGAACCTCCACGTCCAAGTGTTGTCACTGAACCATCTTTATTGATCCCTTGAAAACCTGCTACAACAACTACTTTACCTTTTGCTATGGCATTATGCATAGATGTCGGGTCTATGGACTCGATACGTGCATAGGTATGTGCATCATCAGTGACAATACCTGCCTGTCGACCCGTCATCGCCACTGCATCATAACCTTTAGACTGTAGTGCGATGGAAAGGAGTGCGGCTGTTACACGTTCTCCTGAACTCAACATCATATCCATCTCTTTTTTAGCCGGGTTTGTAGTAAAATGTTCTGCATACCCAATCAGCTTATTAGTCTCTCCACTCATTGCTGAAACAACAACAACTATATCATTACCTGCTTCTCTTGCCTTGGCAACACGATTTGCCACATTCTCTATACGATCAAGATCACCAACACTTGTACCACCATACTTATGTACAACTAACATCTAAATCAAACCCTCTTTTATAAAATAATCGATCACTCTACGATAAACTTTACGTTTAAAGTATGTCACTTTTTTAAACAACTCTTCATACTCTACAAACTCATACTCTTCAAATTCAGGTATGTCATATGCTTGCAGGTCTATCTCTGCACCATCTTTCAAACGCACAAGAAAGTATTTCTGTGTCTGTCCGTCAAAAGCATAAATTTTTTTACTTGTCGTTTTTTTAGGAAACTCATAAGAGATCCATTCCGGAAACTCTCCTAAAACCTCAACCTTGTCACAACCTATCTCTTCAAGCAATTCTCTTCTTAGTGCATCTCTGGGTGTTTCACCTTTATCTATGCCCCCTTGAGGAAATTGCCACGCATTTTTTATATCACTGCGATGAGCGATGAAAAATTCACACTTCGCGGGATATCTGGAAGAGAGTATCACTGCTGCAACATTTGGCCTGTAGCTCTTACCTCTTTGCATTTTTACTCATTTCATTTATGGAACGCAAAATGGACAAATTCCATCTTTGCTACGATAACACTGAATTCTCCGATTTGGCATTTAGTGCCTCACTTGGACTGCACTTTAGGTGCTTGTCTTTATCAGAGTGTTCACGTGACTAGTCGCTTTTATTCTACATTTATATTTTTTAAATAAAATACTTCAACAGAAGCATCTAGATTTTCTGATATTATTTTATCTAAAAAGTAGTTATATCCATCTAAAAAATTCTTCTCAAAGACAAAGCTTTCACAGGAAATCATTTAGTAATTTTCTGTATCAGTCTGTTGGACTAGAAGTGAGATGGTTCAAGAAGAAGGTCATTCATGCTAGTATATATTCACATCCCTTACTGTGATTCAAAGTGTCATTATTGTTCTTTCAATACCTATGTAGATAAGTTTGACACTCGTGAAGCATATATGAAAGCTCTGTATGCGCAACTTAGCTATGAACTCAAACGATTTTCAGCACAAAAGGGGAGCATAGAAACCCTTTTCATAGGCGGAGGTACCCCCTCAACTGTTACAGCTGAACTTTACAAACCTATCTTTGAACTGTTACAACCCTATTTGCAACGAAATGCTGAGATCACTACAGAAGCCAACCCGAACTCTGCGACCAAAGAGTGGCTGAACGGTATGAAAGAACTTGGCGTGAACCGTGTGAGTTTTGGTGTACAGAGTTTTGATGCTGACAAACTCAAAAACCTTAACCGTGCACATGATCCCAAGCAGGCGAAAGAGGCTATTTTTAATGCAAAAACCCTAGGTTTTGAACATATCTCTCTAGATCTTATCTATAACTATCAAGNTGATACAGAAGCCCTACTTTTACAAGATATTGAAACAGCCTTTTTACTTCCCATAGACCACATTTCTGCCTATGAACTGACCATAGAGGATGGTACAAAATTCACTTCAACACCTGAAGTACGACAAGAGGATGAAAATCTTGCATTTTTTGTCAGCCAAGAGATAGAGAAACGAGGCTTCAAAGCCTATGAGATCTCAAACTACGGCACTTATCAAAGCAAACACAACAAAGGTTACTGGGAGATAAAAGATTATATTGGTGCGGGAGCCGGTGCTGTTGGCTTTCTATATGACACACGGTATTATCCTCAAACCGATATAGAAGCTTATAATAAGAACCCTTTGCAGATACATGAAGAGTCGCTAACCAAGGAAGAGTTACTCACAGAACGACTTTTTTTAGGCTTACGGAGTAACATTGGTATAAAAAAATCTTTTTTAACCGATGAGATGATAAAAAGAGCTGACTTTCTTTGTAAAGAGAATAAACTACTAAGTAACACCACCCACTACTATAACGATAATTTCTTCCTCAGTGATGAGCTCGCACTCTACATTTTAGGATAATTAGCTAAAATACATCAATTAAATACAACTTACAGTATGCATACTGTGAGTTAATAAGGTTACACTATGTTTGGAATCGGCTTTACCGAATTAATCCTCATTTCTATTGTTGCGATCCTCTTTTTAGGACCAGACAAACTTCCGCAAGCGATGGTAGACATGGCAAAATTTATCAAAAGTGTCAAAAAGACGATCAGTGATGCAAAAGGTTCTCTCGAAGAAGAGATGAAGATCGCGGATCTGAAAGAAGAAGCTCTAGGTTATAAACAACAACTTGATGATGCTACCAACGAACTTCAAAACTTTAAAAATATAGACTTTGATGACTTCGATGATGATGTAACCTATGATGAAGAGGTCTCCACAAAAAGTTCTAAAGAACTTGCAAGCAAATCTGACTCTTATGATGCGGATAAGGTTGCACCTACAGCAGAGGAAGAGACTGTAGCAACAAAGGTGGAACAAAAACAAGATGAGAATGTTGCCTTAAAGAAAAAGCCTAAAAAGACAAAAATAGCAAAAAATGAATCACAAAAAAAGACAACTAATAAAACTACAGATGATACACCTAAGGACAATGCCTAATGTTTAGCGAATTAAGACCTCACCTTGTTGAGTTACGAAAGAGACTTGGACTCTCTGTTTTATCTGTGTTTATTGCATTTATCATCGCTTTTGTATTTCACGAGATCATCCTGGAATGGATCACTGCCCCACTTAATGAAGCATTGGCACAAGTAGCGCACCTTTCACAGAAAGCTGCTGACGGTATGGTCACGACACATCAAGTCGGTGGTGCATTTTTCGTAGCACTGAAAGTCTCATTTTTTGCAGGACTGCTTGGTGCCTTACCGTATATACTTTATCAACTTTGGCTCTTCATCGCACCAGGTTTATATAATAATGAAAAAAAGATGGTCATCCCTTTTGTAGTAGGTGGTTCTCTCATGTTTTTCGTGGGTGTGATGTTTGCCTACTATGTAGTAACACCTTTTGGATTTCAGTTCCTCATTACTTTTGGTTCTTTCCTTTATACCCCTCTCATCAACATCGAAGATTATGTAGGTTTTTTTACGAAGATCATGATGGGCTTTGGTATCGCATTTGAGTTACCTGTATTTGCATACTTTTTGGCACTTCTGGGACTGGTTACAGATAAAACGCTCAAAGACTTTTTCAAGTATGCCGTACTCATCATCTTTGTTGTTGCATCACTTTTAACGCCACCGGATGTACTTACACAGCTGCTTATGGCTGCACCACTCATCTTACTCTATGGGCTCTCTATACTCATTGTTAAGGCTGTTAATCCTCATATAGAAGACGAGGATGATGAAGAGGAAGAAAATGACGAGAGTGAAAACAAAGACAACTAATGTCTTTAGATCTACGTACTGAAAACTATAACTATGAACTCCCTGAAGAGTTCATAGCTACTACACCTGTTTACCCTAGAGACCATGCGAAACTCCTTGTCTATGACCGGAAAACTGATACCATCACCCATACGACATTCAAACATCTTTTAGAATTCGTTCCACAAAAGTGTGAAGTTTTTTTAAATGATACCCGAGTCATCAAGGCAAGAATATTCGGGAACAAAGAGCTTCTTAACAATCAAGGTGGAGGTAAAGTAGAACTTCTGTTCAATAAATCACTTGATGCCTACAGATCACTGGTACTCATACGAGGGAAAGTAGAAGTGGGTATGAAGCTTTTATTCCCTTCCCAACTTGTAGCCACAGTGGAAGAGATACATAAAGATGGTTCACGTGTTGTCACTTTCACCCATAAAAATGATGCTACTCGCTTTGAGGATCTTGTTCTCATCCTAGATGATATTGGGCACCTTCCTTTACCACCCTATATGCAAAGAGAAGATAATAAACAAGATGAAACAGACTACCAAACACTCTTTGCAAAAAATGCAGGTGCAGTTGCAGCTCCTACAGCTTCTCTTCACTTTACACCTGAACTTTTTGATGCACTGCAAAAGAGACACCATACACATAAGGTGACCTTGCATGTGGGCGCAGGTACATTTAAACCTGTAGATACCCAAGAGATACTAAACCACCCTATGCATTCGGAATATTTTGACATACCTAAAGCATCAGCAGAAGTATTGGACAGTGACAAACCCATTTTAGCTATAGGTACTACCGTCACAAGAACGATCGAATACTATGTCCGTACTCACAAAACACAAGGAGAGTGTGACCTCTTTTTGAACCCATCCAACCCACCCCAACGCGTCACCCATTTACTCACAAATTTCCATTTGCCTAAAAGTACACTTATTATGCTGGTCAGCGCTTTCATAGGAAGAGAAAAAACGTTACACTTATATAAAGAGGCTATTGAGAAGAATTATAGATTTTTCTCTTACGGCGATGCCATGCTCATACTATAAGAGGTGCTATAATGAGAAGAACTTGGACCACTGCATTACTACTGATTATCCCCACTCTTTTTCTTTTTAGTGGATGTGCTCAGAAAAAACCCTACAACTACCCCAACTATGACATTATCAAACCTGAAAAGAAATGTTCTCCCAACAGAAACAATATCCAGGATCTACTTTTCTCATATCTTGGTAAACCTTATGTTTGGGCAGAAGAAGGTCCAGATGCCTTTGACTGTTCAGGTCTGACCTACAACATTTACGGGACAATGGGTATGGATATACCTCGTGTTGCACGTGAACAGGCAAAGATGGGCAAGAAAGTTGCATTTAAAAACTTACATTATGGTGACCTCATCTTCTTTGGTTCTACAAACAAAAGAAGTAAACGGATTAACCATGTCGGTATCTATTTAGGTGAAGGCTGGTTTGCACATGCAAGCTCTAAAGAGAGAAAAGTAACCATCAGCCACTTTGATGAAGAGCCTATCTATGTTAAACGTATGAAAGTATGTAAACGATACCTAAGTGAAGATGAACGTGCTAAGTATATGAATTGTGAAGTGCCGCTTCAACATATGCCCGTTACCAGCAGCAGATACACATCACCATGGAAGACAGGAATGCAACTGCCTAAAAAGGCAGTCCCTGGCTAAGCAGCATCTATATATTTACCGATAGAACGGTTTAAGACTTTAAGTTCAAATATATATTTCTCTTTATAATTTTTAAGAAACTCATATTTCTTATAAAGAAGCTGTTGCAGTATATCCATCATTAGTTCATGCATATCATATGCACCTAAAGTACCTGCCAAACCTCTCATGTCTACACATAACATCTTGACCTGTTCATAACGATGTTCTTCCACAAGTTTAACAAATAGGTCATCACTCTGACCATAAGCTGTAATGAACTCTTTTAACACTTCCTGATAGAGGGCTTCACTGTTACTTGCATGTTGAATACCTTTCTCTATATCAATACCCGCATAGATGACCTCTTTAACTTCTTTGATAGCCTCTTTCTTTACAATCATTGGTTGTTCTTCGATTATAGGCTTATCATCTACGATATACATCGCAAGTGCAGTATATAGTTTACCAATATTCAGTGGTTTGGCCAAAAATGCATTGATACCACAATTAAACATCTTTTTAATTTCACTCTGGAGTACCAAGGCTGTAAACGACACAATAGGTAATGAGTCAAATTTCGAATCAAGACGTATCATTTGCGTAGCGGTATATCCATCCATAATTGGCATGTTGATATCCATAAGTACGATATCAAATGTACTTTTTTCTTCTTTTACCAAGTCTACAGCTTCTTGACCGTTATTAGCGATACTGATATTCATACCCGAGAGCTGCAATAAATTTGTAAGTACTTTCTGATTGATAATGTTATCTTCGACAATAAGGATATTTTTTCCTGAAAAATCTTTAAATCTTTCTCTTGTGACCCCTCTTGTTTCATAGATCGGATTTACATATGTCTTGGCACTCTCTTCACTTTTATCTTCAGGATCAACGATGTATCATCATACATACTGACGATCATTTCAAAAACACGTTCCTGGTTCATCGGNTTGAAAAGATATTTATCTACCACATCATTTGTAAAACACTCTTTATCAGACTTGAACAGAGAATTGATCGCAATAACATGCATCTCTTTTCCCATCTTTATCTTATTGAGATAATCAACCAACCTCACATTAAAAAGTGTCTCATGTAAAACAACTATGTCATACGACATTAAGTTTGGAACACTTTTTCTAAAATCTTCTTGAGAAAGAATGATCACTTCATGTCTAAAGTATGCAAACATTTTTTTGATCGCCAATGCAGAGTTATAGTTATTATCAACGATAAACACTTTTTTCTCTATTAATGATTTCTTTGGTAATCTGTATTTTCTTTTGTTTTTTACATCCACAAGATTAAAAGGTAGAGAAATGGTAAATACACTTCCTTTTCCTATGGTACTTTGTACAGAAATTTTACCATTCATCATAGCGATAAGCTCATGTGCGACAAAGAGTCCTAAGCCTGTATATGTACCTGTCGCTTCATTATATGCTGGGATAAAAAGACTATCTAATGCTTCCGTAGTAAGTCCCACCCCTGTGTCTGTGATCTTAAATTGTATTTCAATATTCTCGTCATCATCATATGAATCAAACATAGAGAGATCCAGTTTAACTTCACCCAGGTTTTCCTGATCCAACTGAAACTCAAGTATACTGCTAAGTATTTGACCAAGATGAAGTGAATCCCCAATAACACGACGAGGGATACTTTTATCTATATCAAAAATGAGTTCCTTCTCACTTCCTGGGAATTTGGATGCCAATGAACCCGACAGTTCATTAAGGACATTGTTAAGATTGAATTCTTCATTGGTAACTTTAACCTTATTTGATTTTAGGCGTAAAAAATCTATAAGATCGTTCGTTACATCTAAAAGTCTATTTTCAACATTTGCCAATAAACTATCTTTCTTTTCCAAATCAGGATGACCTTCAAGTACCTGATGGGTATCCTTCATCGTTTGTTTAGCAATATCATAAATATTTTCACTGAGATTTGTCAGTAAAATATTTTGACTTTTTTCCATTGCCAATTGTTTTTCCAGTATTGTTTGATGTAGTTTTTGGATATTTTGTGCCTGTTTGGCGAAGATATATAAAATACTTAGACCTATGGTTGCCAATGCAAAAACGGCGATCCATATCCATAAGGTACTTATCTCAGTACTCTGTGCTGCATGTGCAAAACTCATTATATTTAAACCCACTATCGTCGTACTCATTTTGTGTAAATACATACTCTAATTGCCTTTTTTTAATAATTATTTCTTCCCCCTGTACAATTCTATCAAAGGGTTTTATTTTTTTAACTTATATTTAAAGGTAATTTTATAAAATTGAATTTAAACCAATCTCTCCAACACGTCTATGCTATTTATTTTTGATATAATCCCTTTATGAAATTAGCTTCAATAGATGTAGGACTTAAACGTATAGGTGTGTCTATCTGCCTTGATGGCTCTATCGTTATACCCCAAGATGCAATCCTGCGAAAAAACCGTAACCAAGCTGCTAGAGATATCAATGCTTTTTTAAAAGAGTGGGAAATAGACAAACTCATCGTAGGACTTCCCAAAGATGCTGAAAATTCAGAAGAGATGGAGAGACGCATCAAACATTTTGTTTCACTTCTTGAACTGAGTATAGAAGTAGCTTACCAGGATGAGCAAAATTCAAGTGTAGAAGCCAAAGAGCTTACCATGGGTGTTTTCAAACACAAAAGAGATGGAAGGATAGATTCTATGGCTGCCAAAATTATCTTAGAGAGATACTTGGCTAGATAGTTTTAGAGTTTTTCTTTCAACTTCTGTATACGTTTATAGGCTTTATCTATGCTCCCAGTTTTAACTTCACCAGACTTTATAAGTCCCATGATCGTATCAACAAGTACCTTTGTACTTTTTACTTTTCTAGGGTCAAGCTGATTTCCTATAAGTAAGATGTCATCACCTGCATTTATGGCTAGTTTCAGTGTATTTCTTAGTCCGTATTTTTTAGAGATCGCACCCATTTGAAGATCATCTGTAATGATCACACCGTGGTATCCTAGCTTCCAACGTAAAAGTTTTGTGATCGTTTTATAAGAGAGACTTGCAGGGTACGCAGCATCTAATTTTTTGTTGAAAACATGGGCAACCATCACTGTATCTGCTTTGTCTTTAAGCAGCCTATATGGTTCAAGTTCTACTTCTTTCCATAAGTTTGTCACATCTACAAACCCTTTATGCGTATCTCCTACTGAAGAGCCATGTCCAGGGAAGTGTTTGATGGAAGTCAGTACACCATTACTATGCATCGCGTCTATGAATGTGGATGCATATTTTGCTACGATCTTAGGGTCTTTACCAAAAGAGCGACCCAAACCATGGATCACATGGTTTTTCATATTGATATCCAGATCTACCACAGGAGCCAAGTCATAGTTGATTCCTACAGACTTTAGTTCAGCACTCATTTTTGTGTAGGTAGACTTTATCTTGCTTTGGTCCATTTTTATGACATCTGAAGCTTTAGGGAACTTTCCATAAAAACCATACTTACTTTTAAGACGTTGTACACGGCCACCTTCCTGATCTACAGCTATGAGTAGCTTACCATCAGCACTACATGCCTGAAGTTGGGAAGTGAGTTTTTTTAACTGACTTCTGTTAGATATATTTTTAGGCTTCTTTTTGTTGACGGGGTTATAATCAAAAAGTATGACAGCACCTAAGTTATACTTTTTAATGTCCTTACATATTTGACTATTTGACGGAGCAGAGGTACCATGAAAACCTACCATGAGCATTTGCCCTACTTGCTTCTCTAAAGAGACTTCCGCATAAACAGAAGAGACAAATACCATACTAAACACTAAAACTTTTTTCAACACATCTGATCCTTGATTGGAAATTAAAAATTCAATTATACCCTCTATTAGTATTCAGTTAACCTTATATTATTATAATAATTTTACAAGAGCATTTGGGGACGCCTAAAATATTTCCCCTCCTTTTATAAAACTATTTTAGGTCTCCTTTAAAACATTTTCCTTTTTCAGTCCTCAAAATGCTCTTTGAGAAAAAACCACTCTTTAGAAAAAAACTTCTTACTAATTCAAATAATTACACGATTTTTACATCTTGATTGTGTATAATCATTGCTAGAAATATATAAAAAGGTCCATTTATGAAAAAACTACTTATTGCAACACTTCTTTTTGCTTCATTCTTAACCATGACACATGCAGCAGAAGATGAAAAAGTATTGGCAGATATGTCAATGACAGATGTCACGGGGAAAACCTATAAAGTAACAGGTACACAAAACGGATTAGATATAGAAGGATTAAAAGGAAAAGTAGTCTTTTTAGAGTTTTTTGGTCATAAATGTCCTCCTTGTTTAGCTTCTATTCCACACCTTATCAAACTACAGAAGAAACATAAAGACAAACTTGCAATTGTTGCTATTGAAGTTCAAGGATATACAGATTCTCAAGTCAAAGGGTTTGTAAAAGAAAAGGGTATGAATTACATTACAGTAGCTGAAGAGAAGGCACCTGAATTAGTGAACTACATCTCACAAAGAGCACAATGGAAAGGTAGTATCCCTTTCATGGTTGCACTCGATACCAAAGGTGACGTACAGTTTGTACAAGCCGGTATGATCCCTGAAGAGTCCCTTGAAGAACTGATCGCTGAACTTTCAGCAATCAAATAATAACCTCAACTCTCTTCATCGCAAGAGTGGGGTTTTCTTCACATACACTTCTACTTTCAAAATATATTTACCTCCCATATAGACTTTATCCATAAATTAAACTATAATTAAAAATACTATTATTCAATTATAAAGGATTATTATGAAACAGTTTATTTTACTTACATTTTTAGGCACAAGTCTTCTTTTTTCAGAAGTACAAAAAGAGGAAATACAAAATGAAGACGCCAGAAAAGAAGCAATGCTCTCTTATATCACTGAAGCTGTAGCAAGTGTAGAAGAAGCAAGAAAAGATGCTTTGGTAGCACTTGATAAAATGGTAAATAATGTTGACAGTGCCAGAGAAAATAGTACCCAAGACTCTCAAAATAGTGTTTCAACACAGATCGTAGAAACGAATGCTTTAGGTGAGATCGCAAAAAGCACGGCGGATGTTGAGATTGCAAAAGCCAATGCTATAGCCAAGATCACAAAAGCAGTTGATGCTATGGATAATGCCTCTAAAGAAGAGAGACTTAAAGTAGAGGATGCCTCATTTACTGCCATTATGGAAGCTGTAGCTTCTGTAGAGATCGCAAAGGCAAAAGCGAGTAAACACATTACTGAAGCAACCCAACGGGTTGAGATATCTAAAACACAGGCACCTAAAAATATTGAACATGAACAAGAGACACTGAGCATTGCAAAAAACATCGCTGCTGTTCAGATCGCAAAATCTGTTTCTGATGTCGAAGTTGCAAGGTCAAACTCTATGATCGAAATAGCACGTTCTTCCATGAACACTATGATGCCTACTTTCTCCAAAGAAAATGAAAAAGACCTTGAAGAGATGAAAGCAAAAGCTACTGCAAATATCTCATCCTATCTGGCAGAACTTGAAGTGCACAAAGCAGAGATAGTCGCAAAGATCGCCAATGAAGTGGCTAAAGTTGAAGTAGCTGAAAGTCAATTGGGTACCCCTACAAAGTAAACATCTAACTTAATCTCACGATACCATTTTGTATCGTGATGATCCCTTCCAATTCTGCTTCATACACTCTGTCACCATACTTTTCAAGACTTTCATCAAAAGTCGGTGTACGCTGGCAAAAGTAAAAAAAATCATCTTTTTGGATACCCGACTCTGTAACATTACCAAATCTGGCTACAAAACTCTCTACATCGTAAATAGGTGTAGCTTTACCCTCAAGAAGTAACTTGTTTGTACCCGAACTCTCATTGATCCTGTGTGCCAGTACAAAGATCTCTTTACCCATCGCTAAAGCAAACTCTACTGAACGCATAGATCCGCTGTCTAACTCTGCTTCAGTGACTATCAATATATCACCAAGTGCAACAACAAGTTCATTTCGCACGACAAAACTCCACCCCATCGCTCTAAATCCATCATTGAACTGACTTAAAACCAGACCTTTGTTCTCTATGGCTGCTATGAGGCTTTTATTGATCGCAGGATAACGTATATCTACACCATTGGCTACCACTGCTATGGTATTATCCACACCGGCACCAGAATGTGCAATAGCATCCACTCCCATCGCAGCACCACTCACCACACATACGCCTCGTTTAGAAAGTGCCTGTGCCAAACTATACGTAAAGTCTTGGGTATAAAGAGAAGTATTACGGCTTCCTACAATAGAAACCTTTGGACGATTGAGCAATTCCAAATTACCTTTATAGAAAAGTGCTTTAGGGTATTTTTTCATCGCTTCTAATGCAGGAATATTTTCTGTGATCCTTTGACTCATCACTTACCTTTTTTATTTATAGTAACCAAAAAGATAACTAAAGCCTAAAAGTATGTCATATTGACATACTTTTATCATAACATCTAAAGAAAAAATCTCCACACAAAATAAGCTACAAAAGAGAGTACAGTGATACCAATGAAATTTAATTTCAATCCCACAGAAGCCATTTTTTTAATACTTATGATCCGTGAACTCATGATGATCGCATTTGGTGGTGTCGCGATAGGCAACATAAAGGCAAAACTAGCTGCCACAGTAGCAGCCATAAGAAGCATTGTCCCTTCATTCCCAGGCATCATCTTTGCGAATTCATAAAAGATCGGTATAGCTATAGAAGTAAGTGCTGTATTGCTCGTTACTTCTGTTGAAAAAGTGACAAAAAGTGCTACAGAAACCAACATCCAAAAAAGCGGTAACGTTGAAATGAAAGAGAGTTTCGTGGCGATATCGGCTGCAAGTCCTGTACTTGAAAATGCAGCAGCGATACTAAATCCTGCTCCAAAAAGAAAAATGATCTCATAGGGCATACCCCTCGTATCTTCCCATACTAAAAAACCTATTTTAGGAACAAACATTAAAAGACCAAAACCAAGTAAAACAATTTTTTCATCCAATGCCATGCCAAATGTCTGTTTCAGGAATGTATTTGCTACCAATACCGATGCAAGGATAATGATAATACCATAAAGACGTTTCTGTGCTGAAGTGAGTTCTGGTACAGCGTGGCTGACATCTGCTACACACTCATTTTTAACACCCCAAGAGAGTACCCAGGGCATAATGAGTAACATCAAAGCGACTACCGGGGACATCAGTAGCATCCATTCACCAAATGCCAAAGTGGGCATATCATTTTCTTCTAAAAAACCAAGTAGAATGAGGTTTGGTGCTGTACCTATGGGAGTGAGTACCCCACCTATACTGGCACCGTATGCTGTCGCCAATAAAAAACGTATCTTCAGCTTAATATTTTCACTTAGAAAAAGTGCTACAGGCATAAGCATCAGTGTAATAGTAGTGTTCATGAGGACAGCACTCAGTAACGCAGAGGTGATGGCTAAAGCATAAATGATACCTCTTGAAGTTTTAGGAAAGAAACTAAGTAATTTTGCAGAAAAATACTTATGAAGTCCTATCTTTTCTATGGCAATGGCAAGCATAAATCCACCTAAAAAAAGAAAGATAATCGATTTAGAATAGTTTGCAGTCACTGCTTGTGTATCAAGTATACCAAAGGTAGGGAAAAGAATGATCGGTAATATGGAAACTGCTCCTAAAGGCATCGCTTCGTTAGTCCATAAGGTCACTAAGAAAGCTACAAGCCCAATAATGGTCGAATGTTCCACAGAAAATATAAAAGTAGCTAACACGAAAAATAAACTACCTATGATTACTGCTATAAAAATACCTCTCACTCATTCTCCTTATTTTTTAAACATATCATCAATATAAACAATCTCTACATCATGTAAGATCGTTCTTGCTTGTTGCAGTGCTTCCATAGTTACTTTATGTGGATGACCTATAGCGATGGCGTACCCTTTTCTCTTAGCCACTGCTACTGCTTCTTTTAGTTTTTTATGTATAGATGGAATATTATGCTCGTTATCTATAAAAATATCCCTGGAGATATACATATGTTTAAACTCATTTGTTATTTTCCGTACTTTCGAAGAACCTATTGTCCGCGAATCGATAAAGACAAACCCTTGCTTATCTAATGCTCTATAAAGTGCATACATAGCAGTATAATCAGCCGTAAAAACAGAACCCGTATGGTTGTTTATATATTTGGCTTTAGGAAAAAGTCTACGTATCTCTTTTACCCTTCGTTCTATCATATGAGCTGAACTATTTGCCATCAGTGTCTTATAATGCGTGTTGAACTGTGTATTTCCAGATTCCAAAGGCAAGTGTATCATATAGTGTTCTAAAGGGATTGCTAATTTATGGCTGGTCATAGAGAGTTCAGATGGTGGAAAAATAGACGGTGTTAGTTTAAGTCCTGTGCCTAGTAT
>JGI24023J19991_10002276_pt1 | contig 14122 bp, 15 predicted proteins | sample Cruoilmetagenom1_FD_19991 | JGI IMG/M metagenome (IMG submission 19991) | reverse complement strand
TTCAAACATTGATACCTTTCACAAGAATCCAGCTCATCAGCGCCAGATGCTAGATGACCCAAATAATCTGCCTTATCAGACGGATATCGAGGTAGGCCCTCTGAAATTTAATCTGAATGTCACTGCCATCATGGATGCATCAGGTAATTATATTGGCAATGCTCTGGAATGGGCCGATGTGACCGAGGTGCGTAAAAAAGAAATGGAAGTGGCCCGCTTGCAGTCTGCGGTTGATGGTGCGAATTCCAATCTGATGTTATGCGATGCAGACCTGAATATAGTCTATGCGAATCCGGCCGTCGTGCAGATGCTGTCTGCGCGCGAAACAGAACTACGTAAGATATGGCCATCACTGGATACTAAAAACCTGGTAGGTCAAAATATTGATCAGTTCCATAAAAACCCGGCGCATCAACGTGGTTTGTTGAGTGACCCTGCACGCTTGCCGGCCAAGGCAGATATCCAGTTGGGTGATCTACATTTTCAGGTCAATGCCACCATGATCAAGGGGCCGGATGGCGAATACATGGGTAATATGGTTGAATGGAAAGACCAGACGGAACAGAAGGATGCGGAAAGCCAAATAGAGAATATGATAGCCGATGCCGTTCGAGGTGAATTGAGCAGCCGTATTCGCACCGAAGGCTACGATGGTTTCATGAAAGGTCTTGGTGAGGGCATTAACAGCCTGATGGAGGCCGTGGTTCGGCCAATGAGAGAGGTTGCCGACATTATGCAAAACCTGTCAGAAGGTGACCTGACGCAATCGATGGAGGAAGATTACGAAGGGGAATACAAGGTCCTGAGTGATTCTGTTAATGCCTCTATCACCAACCTGAAGAACATGGTTGGTGAGATCCTGGAGTCCAGTGGTAATATCAGCACGGCCTCTAACGAAATAGCCCAGGGCAACACTGACCTGAGTCAACGAACAGAGGAGCAGGCTTCGTCATTAGAGGAAACGGCATCCAGCATGGAAGAGCTGACGGGTACTGTTAAACAGAACGCTGATAATGCGCGTCAGGCTAACCAGTTGGCAGCAGGTGCAAGGGCAGAGGCCGAAGGCGGGGGTGAAGTAGCACAGAAGACTATTGATGCCATGGCGGCGATTAGTTCCAGCAGTAATGAAATTGCTGACATCATCGGTGTGATCGACGAGATTGCCTTCCAGACTAACCTGCTGGCATTGAATGCCGCAGTCGAAGCGGCGAGAGCAGGTGAACAGGGTCGTGGTTTTGCCGTGGTGGCTGCTGAGGTGCGTAATCTGGCACAACGCAGCGCATCCGCAGCCAAGGAGATCAAGTCGCTGATCAAGGATAGTGTCGAGAAGGTTGATGAAGGTACTCGACTGGTTAGTGAGTCTGGTAAATCACTGGAAGAGATCGTCAATTCTGTCAAGAAGGTGAGCGATATTATTGCGGAGATTGCCGCAGCTAGCCAGGAGCAGTCTTCCGGTATCGAGCAGATTAATAAAGCGGTTACCCAGATGGATGAAATGACCCAGCAAAATGCGGCATTGGTTGAAGAGGCTGCTGCCGCCAGTGAGTCACTGGACGAGCAGGCCAATGGCTTGGGTAAACTCATGGAGTTTTTCAAAACAGGCGAAGAGCAACAGCATGCGCGACCTCCATTAAGAAAGGCAAGGTCTGCGGAGAGCCGACCTGCTCATTCCGCCAGAAAGACAGAGCCCGTCAGGCAGAGAAAACCCGTAGCACAAGATGATGAGTGGGATGAATTCTAGGCCCTTTAATGATGGTATCGCACTGGCATATGGAGGTGTCTTTGTTATACCGAATTGTAAGCTTGTTTGTGACATCAATGTGGGTTTGGAGTATCAATCGTGGATCAAGGTCGTGAATTTAACCTGACAGACAAAGATTTTAATTTCATCAAAAAACTGGTTTCTGATAATACAGGTATTGTATTAAGTGATGCCAAGCGCAGTATGGTGTATAGCCGTTTAACCAAACGCCTGCGTTCATTATCCATTCCCGACTTTGCAGCCTATTGCCAATTGATAAAAGATGGTGATGGTGGTGGTGAATTTGTTAATTTTGTGAATGCCATTACGACTAACCTGACGTCTTTATTCAGGGAGAAACATCACTTTGATCATTTGGCCAGCCACTTAATTCCCTATTGGCAGAAAAGCCGCAACATCGAAAAACGTATCAGGATATGGTCGGCGGGTTGCTCGACTGGCGAAGAGCCCTATTCGATTGCCATCACCTTACTTGAGCATTTTCATGATATCAGGCAGTGGGACGTTAAAATTCTGGCGACCGACCTGGATAGCAATGTGGTGGCCAAGGCTAAATCAGGGGTGTATGCGAGTGAACGTATTGATGGCGTATCCGACAAATTAGCAAAAAAATGGTTCAAAAGGGGCAAGGGCGAACATGATGGTATGGTCAAAGTTCATCCCGCATTGCAGGAACTTATTACATTCAAACAGTTGAACTTGCTGGAAAGCTGGCCATTCAATGGTGGTTTTGATTTGATTTTTTGCCGAAACGTCGTGATCTATTTTAATAAAGATACACAAAGGGTGTTAGCGGATCGCTACGCGAATGTCCTGAAGGATGATGGCACTCTTTTTCTCGGTCATTCTGAAAGTCTGTTTAAAGTCAGTGAACGTTTTAAATTACTTGGCAGCACAATGTATGACAAGGTCAGGTAATGGTGAGTAGTGTACCTGGCAGGCATGCCAATATCCCTGTGCCTTCGGTAAAGGGTTTCGTTCACATCAATCGTTTCTATGACAGGGAGCGTGATGGTATTTCGGCCAAGATATTACCTGGGGAATATTATGTAACGACTGCCGATGAACATATTCTGACCGTGCTGGGCTCGTGCGTCTCTGCCTGCATAAGAGATAAGGTGTTTGGCATTGGCGGCATGAATCATTTTATGCTGCCGAAAAATTATAAAGACGATAGTGAAGACTTTAATGTCAGTGATGCGGCACGCTATGGCAACTATGCCATGGAGCACCTGATTAATGACATACTGAAGAATGGTGGGCGACGGGAAAACCTTGAAGTCAAGATAGTCGGTGGTGGCAGAATCATTGCCAGCATGAGTAATATTGGTATGAAGAATGTTCAGTTTGTAAAAGAATACCTGAAAACAGAAGGGTTTGAGATACTTGGTGAGGACGTGGGCGATATTTATCCACGCAAGGTTGCTTATTATCCATTGACAGGTAAAGTCAAGGTCAAGAAGTTGCGCTCACTGCATAATGACACGGTTCTGACTCGTGAAGAAGAATATGCGAATACAATCGAGCAGAAACCCGTGGTCGGCGATATTGAGCTTTTTTAGGAAAGAATAAGTTATGTCTCGTATACGTGTGTTGATAGTCGATGATTCGGCTTTAGTGCGGCAACTCCTGACGGAAATACTGTCTTCAGACAAAGACATCGACGTGGTCGGTACTGCCGCTGATCCCTATCTGGCCAGGGACAGAATCAAAGAATTGAAACCTGATGTGTTAACGCTCGATGTTGAGATGCCAAAAATGGACGGTATAACATTTTTGGGGAATTTGATGCGTCTTCATCCCATGCCTGTCGTAATGGTTTCCACGCTAACCGAGCAGGGTGCCGATGTCAGTCTGCGTGCACTGGAATTAGGTGCGGTGGATATTGTGTCCAAGCCGAAAATGGATCTTTCCAATATTCTGCATGAGTACACTGAAGAGATAGTCAGCAAGGTCAAGAATGCCGCGGGCGCCAATGTCCGCGCAATTGAATCCGCCGCTAGTAAAATGAAAGTGGAATCAAAGCTTTCAGCAGATGCTATTCTGGCCAAGGAGCAAGATGGTAACTATACGACGACAGGTAAAATTATCGCCATAGGTGCCTCGACAGGTGGCACCGAGGCCATCAAGGATGTCCTGATTCGCTTGCCTGCGGATTCCCCTGGTATCGTGATTACCCAGCATATTCCCGAGGCCTTCAGCGCTTCATTTGCCAACCGCATGAATTCGGTCAGCAAGATGGTGGTGTGTGAAGCGACGGATGGTCAGCAAATACTGGCAGGGCATGCGTATATAGCGCCGGGAAATCGCCACCTGCTGGTAGAGCGTAGTGGTGCGAGATATATTTGCAGGTTGAATGATGGCCCGCCTGTGAATCGTCATAAGCCATCAGTCGATGTGCTGTTCCGTTCTGTTGCCCAGTGTGCAGGACATAATGCTGTTGGTGTTATTCTTACAGGCATGGGCGACGACGGTGCCCGCGGAATGCTCGAAATGCATGAAACAGGTTCGCCTACCATAGCGCAGGATGAAAAAACCAGTGTCATCTGGGGTATGCCGGGGGAAGCGGTCAAGCAGGGTGGAGTGGATCATATTTTACCACTTAAAAGTATCGCGCAGAAAATGCTTAACCTGGTTCCAAAGGACTAGCCAGTCTCTCAATGGAAAAGTATGTAACGATTTTTTGAAACTGCCAGTGCCTGGTATGTTGACCTACTGAATCTTGCTTGCACCCGTTGCCGGGTTCCTGGAATAACTATCTATTGTTTCCTGAAAACGATATCCCAGACATCATGCCCCAAGCGTTGTCCTCGATGTTCATATTTGGTTTCTGGCCTACCCTGTCGTAGTGAGAAACGGCCATCGCCAGTGTCATTAATAAATCCTGGGCTGGATGACATGACATTCATGATGTGCGCTGCGTAGTTTTCCCAGTCGGTGGCGATNTGAAAGATGCCGCCNGGTTTGAGGCAGTGATGGACCANCTGAACAAATGACGGCTGGACAATGCGTCGTTTGNGGTGCTTTTTTTTATGCCAGGGGTCAGGGAAGAATAAGTACACCCCGTCCAGACTGTTTTCTGCTATGCATTGTTTGAGTATCTCCACCGCGTCGTGATTGATGATTTTCAGGTTGCTGAGTTGTTCATCATGCAGGCGGGTTAATGTACTGCCAACACCGGGTCGATGCACTTCGATGCCAATAAAATCCCTGTCAGGATAATTCTTTGCCATTTGCAATAATGATGTGCCCATGCCAAAACCGATTTCCACAAAGCGCGGGGCCTGACGTGGAAATAACAGGTCAAGGTCAAGTGTCGTGTGAATGTCAGCGATGCCATAGATAGGCCATAATTCATCTAGTGCCTGTTGTTGCGACCGGGTCATTCTGCCTTCACGTTTGACAAAACTGCGGATGGGACGATGCGGTTTAGTATGTGTCATTCTATTTGTTCAGGGGGAGTGCTGCTTGCCAGAATAAATTCAATCCCTCATCCCTGAGGAAATGGTGATTATGCAGGTGCTTAAAAAAACAGGCCATCGACAGGGGAGGAGGCCGTGGCATAGCGTTTTCTGGGTATGCGTCCTGCATGGTAGGCTTCGCGTCCGGCCTGCACTGCTTTTTTCATGGCGGAGGCCATCAGTAGTGGATCTTTTGCACCGGCAATCGCTGTTTGCATTAACAGGCCATCGCAGCCCAGTTCCATGGCAATGGCGGCATCCGATGCGGTACCCACGCCCGCATCGACAAGGATGGGTACGTTGGCGTTTTCCACGATTGTTGCGATGTTGTAAGGATTGCGAATGCCCAGGCCAGAACCGATAGGGGCCGCCAGGGGCATGACGGCGACACAGCCCATTTCTTCCAGGCGTTTGGCCGCTATCGGATCATCATTGGTATAGACCATGATCTTGAAGCCCTCCTTGATCAGGATCTCGGCCGCCTTGTAGGTTTGCGCCACATCCGGGAACAGGGTTTTCTCATCGCCCAGTACTTCCAGTTTGACCAGACTATGTCCATCCAGCAATTCCCTGGCGAGGCGACAGGTGCGCACCGCTTCGTCTGCGCTATAACATCCGGCGGTATTGGGCAGGTAGGTATAATCATCAGGGGAAAGAATGTCGAGCAGGTTTGGCTCATCCTTTTTCTGGCCTATATTAGTGCGACGCACCGCCATGGTGATGATCTCGGCACCACTGATATCGATGGCCTGTTTGGCTTGATGTAAATTCTCATATTTACCCGTGCCAACCAGCAAACGAGACTGATAGGCCGTGCCATCAATGATCATTGGGTCATTGGCAGGGAGCTTGGTTTCTTGCATTTGTGTACTCATGCGTTTCTGGTCCTGTTACGGTATGTAGAGTTAGCCGCCACCAATGGCGCCAACAATCTCGATAGTATCACCTGGGTGAATGGTCGTGTTATTGAATGTACTCCGAGGGACGATTTCCTGGTTGATCTCCATGGCCATCCGCTTGCCACCCAGGTCGAGTAAATCCACCAGCTGGGCTGCGGTAAAATCATCAGGGAGCTGGCGTGTTTCGCCATTTAATGTGATTTCCATAAAATAAATCAACTATTGCTGGTTTCAATTCAGGGTATTTTACACGATGTGGGCTGAAATTTTTACTTATCAGTGAATTGAGAAGATGTTGCCTGTGTGGCCAAAATGACAAAAGTGGGTGAATGTGTAGATTAAGGAACTTCTGGTCAATTCATGAAGGCTAACATGTTCCTATTCTGCGTTGGATCTCTTGCTAATAGCCTGATTAGCAGCGATCTTCGCTCAATCTAGAATTAATCAGAGATTCCTTAGTCATTCTGTTATATAAACCAGTGTATCTGTCTCAATTTGTTCGAATAATTCCATGACATCGGCATTGCACATGCGAATGCAGCCGTGGGAGGCAGGTTGGCCGATCAGGCCTTCTTCCTGCGTGCCATGGATGTATATATAGCGCTGGTAGGTATCGACATGACCGTTAAGGTTTCTGCCCTCTTCAATACCGCGAAGCCACAATATCCGGCTGGTGACCAGGTCTTCTCCCGATGCACAGGCTTGTTTGAGGATGGTGGCTTGCTGGCCAGTATCCTGGCGTCCCTTGAATATGGTATTGGCCTGGCAATTTGCGCCAATTTTTTCGGCGATACGATGAGCACCCAGTGGGGTTTGCAAGCTATCGACGCGGTTGCCGACTCCGCGGCTGGCGGTGGAGATATCCCAGACCCGTAAGCACTTGCCTGCCTGATACAGGCTCAATGTTTGTTTGCCTGTTTCTACAACGATAACCCGCCCCATAGGAGATGATCCATAGTCGGCAATCAGTTTTTTGTCGGGGCTGTTGTTCTGATGCTGTGTCATATTAGCCAGCGCTGTTTGCTTGGTTCATAAAGGATAGGAATATAATATATAGGGTGGCCCGTCGTCATGCAAATTGAACATTTGCCAGGTGTCGTTGTGATCCGGCTTTGTTAATATGCAAATATAAAATACTCTGGAAAAGAATAATGAAACGACAATGTCCAGCAACAACCCGACGCCTGATCTTCTATGTAATGATCTTTGTATTAATGCCAATGCTATTGTCGGGCTGTTTTTTTGATTTAGTAAAAAGTGAATCGGCGATCATTGACAGTGCCGGCAAGATTACCGGTACGGTAAAACTGGCCAATGGTGACGGTCAATCGCTGGTTGTGATGCTAATGGCCTTGAAAACGGGTGAAAGTGCATTTGTGCAGAAAAATTTTGTGCGTACCGGCAGGGACGGGCGCTTTGTTTTTCATGCTCAACCCGGTCATTACTACATTCTTGCTTATCTCGATGTCAACAAAGATGGTATTTATCAGGAGCATGAATTCGCCAGCTACTATGGCAAACCGGATGTGATCACGGTGAAATCCGGGAGAGTAGTAACACTAAAGACGATGGTTGTCGCTAATCGCTTATCGATTGATATGGATAGTGCCAATATCAGAGACGAGACACATCGGGCAATCAAGAATATTGGTCGCGTGGTGTCACTGGATGATCGAATATTCTCCGATGAAAATGAAAAAACGGGCATGTGGATGCCTGCACGATTTCTGCGAGATATCGGCGGAGGTTTGTTCCAGCTGCAAGCATTCAACCCGGAGAAGATACCCGTGATTTTTATTCATGGTATTAACGGTGGTCCCAATGACTGGAAGCAGGTCATCAAGGGGCTGGATCATGAACGTTACCAGCCCTGGGTCTTGCAATATCCGAGTGGTTTACGCCTGGATATGGTCAGCGATTACCTTGTTCGGGCAGTCTATGACCTGAAACTGAAGTTAGGTTTCAACCAGGTCTATCTCATTGCCCATAGCATGGGGGGCCTGGTGGCGCGCTCATTTGTCATGAAATACAGTCAACGTTATCCATTATCTGCCAGATGTATCGGCTTAATGATGACCATCAACACGCCATTATCCGGTTTCAAAAGGGCGCAAATGGGTGTCAAGCATTCGCCCGTGGTGGTGCCTTCATGGAGAGATGTTGCAAAAGGCAGTGATTTTTTGCAAAAACTGGCAACCTGGACCTGGCCGGAAGCTATCCCCTATTATCTGGTATTTTCGTATCAGGACGCCGGTTATGGTGATGGGGTTGTTTCTATTGAGAGTCAGTTGCCCATGCAATACCAGATCGAGGCCAACAAGGTTTTTGCAATCAACAATACCCATGCCGGTACCCTTGATGATGCCATTTTCAGCAATCTTTTACGCAAAATATTGGATTCACAAGCCAGCAAGTGAGGTATGGCGGCCTTGTCATTGAATAATATTGATCCTGGCCCTAAAATTCGAATTCACCTGGGCAAGGTATATTGTAATAGATTGAATTATATGATTATATTAAAAATTGATATGCCAATTAATATAGTTATTGGCCCATGCATAAGTGTTGCATAATATTAACAATTTATATTTAAGCAGCCCCAAAACCCTGGTTTGTGTGAATTGGATCAAGAAAATACGCTTATATCGAAAAAAAGACTTTAAAAATGACCCTGGGAACCGATATAGTTTATGAAACGTAAAATACTGTTACGAAACTTTACCCAGGGATCCACTTTGTATGAATAAGTTAAAAGAAGGTCAATATCCTGTCAGTCGCAGAGGTTTTTTAGGTACTTTAATAGGGGTTTCCAGCGCGTTAATCCTCCCGAGTGCCTACGCCAAGTCAGTCGACACCACTGATCGGGTTTTATCGTTTTTTAATACCCATACGGGTGAAAAGCTGACAACCACTTATTGGGCCGAGGGTCAGTATCAGGTCGACGGTCTCAAGGAGATTGGCTGGCTGTTACGCGATCATCGTGCCGATGCCGCGCATGCAATGGATCCTCGTCTGATCGATTTGTTATATGCCATACAGAATCGTGTTGAAAGTCAACATCGACCGTTTCATATTATCTCCGGTTACCGTTCACCGCAGACAAACGCCAAATTGAGTCGCCATTCTAGCGGTGTTGCCAAGAAAAGCTATCATATGCAAGGCAAGGCGATCGACATACGTGTGCCCGGTGTTGATACGGCTCGACTAAGAAAGGCGGCATTATCACTGAAATCCGGTGGTGTCGGTTATTACGCAAGATCCAATTTTGTCCACCTGGATACCGGTAGGACACGTACCTGGTAGTTAGTCAGGTACATACATCTGTCTGCCGAATGTTGCCAAGGACAGGTAATCCCGTCTTTTTGTACGCGGTTTAATTTTTTGTCAGGCAATACAAATTAAATGATCAACCAATGGCATGATAACCATTCCCCTCGATGCTTCCACCTCGTGCTCACTTAAATCAGTATTGATGCATTAAATATTCTACGAAGATACGAGCTGCTATTGCTCGAACCATTAATGTGAAACTGTTTTATCGCTAACAGGAAACAACGCCTGAATGCCCGGTATGACCTGCCCGTCCAGGCCTGTTGGTATGGCTGTGCCTAGTAAGTAGAGTATGGTGGGTGTTGTATCGTATATGCTTACGTTTTCTTCTCTATGCGTGACAGCCTTCATGTGAGGGAAAACTGCAAGCCAGGGGATGGTCAGGTCTTCCTGGCGATTGCCCCAATGGATTTTGTCCTTACCACCGTGGTCGGCCGTAATGATTAACAGGGTGTTGTTGGCGTAGCGACTGTTTTTGATGCTGGAGTGGATTTGGCCAATAGCCTGATCAGCAATGGGGACAGCCTGGTTCAGGTACGCGTCACTCATCCAGCCGTGGCGGTGGCCTGCCATGTCAGGTTCACGAATGTGAATGAATGTAAGGTTAAAAGCGTTCTTATCCCAGTTGCGGGCAAACTCGCTTGCAAGTTGATGAGCTGTTGTTTGCTGAGAGTCGATACCATTTTGACCCCTGGCATAAATATAGTCGATGCTGTCAGGTGGAAACAGGAAGTTGAGTTTTTTCTTGGAAAAAAAGGCGGCTGTCGATTGGCCATCTTCTTTTAGCATCTTCAATACAGTGGGGAATGTGAGGTAGCCGGCTAATGATTTGTTTTTGTCTATTTTGTGATGCATCGAATCAAGCCCGGTCAACATTGATGCGTGGCTCGGCAAGGTCACGGAACGTTGTATGGTTTGTGCATTAGGATAATAGAGACCAGTCTGTGTCAATTGGTACAGATGCGGTGCATTATTGGCATTGATCGCATCGGGCCTGAGACCGTCAATGCTGACCAGTACGATATGTTCGACAGTCGTTTTGCCAGTATAGGCGATTTCATGAGTGTGCGGCGCGCAAGCGCTCAGGCTGATAGCAAGGCAAATAATGGCAGTATGTTTTAAACGTGTGAACAGTGCGTTACTCGCTGCAAAATATTGAATGCTTATCATGGGTGTAGCTCCCGAATTGATCTTGTTTAGGATATGTAATTTGGTTTTTTGTTGGTATGTTTATTGATATTTTATCGTTAAATCCAAGTGGCCAGTATTACCTTGGTACATATTAGCATTGTTTTTTACACTCTTGTAAAGAGTGTTATGGCATGTCCAGTTTAAGATTTAATAAGACCGATCCGCTCGACAGCCTGCCTGAAATGCATCGAGAATGGCATCGGGCACAAGGCAGCAGGTGCAAATGCTAAAACAAAGCAAGTTTTCTGCTGAGGCAGGATCATCGATCTTATATTGTTTGGCGATGACCGTCCGGTTTCCATGCCGGGGCGATGACATTGGGCATGGAGGAACGNTTGAGCAGGCGTGCAGGCGCCAGTGTNAATTCTCCGAAACGTTCGTTGACTTCATCCATGACCGCATTGATTTCTGCTTCGGCTTCATCCTGATGTGTAAATAAGTCCAGTTGCTGCTTATGTAGCTCGGGGTTTAAGGCGGTAACCTGTACCTGGCGCACTGCTTCACCACGCCAATGATTTTCTATCAGGAAACGACATAATTTAAAAATCAACGCGCCATTATTATCCGGTGTGGCAAGCTGGAGTTTTTCGCCAATCCAGCAATGCTCCAGTTTAATGCCAATAAAGTATTGTTTCGATTCCAGCTTGTGTTGACGTAAACGTTTGCCTACTTTTTCACTCATGTGTTGCAAGTAAGTCAGGATTATTTTTTTATCACGCGTGCCAGGCGGAACAATCTTGCCATGTCCGATGGACTTGGGCGGTGCGACTTCCATATGAATTTGATCCGGGTCTTCGCCCTGACACATGAGCCAGATGCGTCGACCCAGGTTGCCAAAGCGTCGCGCGAGAACGCTGATAGGAAGCTGGCCGACATCACCACAGGTGTAGGCGCCGTGCTGGGCAAGAAAGGTACCGATGCCATCGGCAATGCCGCATAATGCGGTGGTGGGTTCTTGTGCCAGACGCTCGCGAGCCTCCCAGGGCGGGATAATGGTTAAACCATTTGGCTTTTGTAATTTGGCGGCAAATTTCGCTGTGGTTTTGTCACCGCTGACCCCCACCGAACATAATAGCCCGGATGCGGCAAACACGCGTTGCTTGGTCATTTTCCCCATGCGTGCCGGTGTGCCATGAAGTTTTTGGCAATGGGTCAGGTCGAGAAAGGCCTCATCGACTGAAAACACTTCAATGTCAGGGCTGATATCTTCCAATGCGCGCATGATATGGGTAGACACACGTGCATAGGCTTCCGGTCTTGCCGGGCGCTGAATGATATCAGGGCATAGTTTGTGCGCTTCTTGTATGCGCATGCCGGTGACTATACCTTGCGCCCTGGCTTCATAGGAGCAGGTGATGATACATGTTCCAACCTCGCCATTGGTAATGGCTACTGGTTTTCCTCTGAGTTTTGGGAAATCCCGTTGCTCGATGGAGGCAAAAAAGGCATTCATGTCCACGTGCAGGATAGCGCGCGGCCATTGTACTGGGCAAAAAGGATCCATAATCAGTATCGCTTGGTATCTGTCTCTTTAAGGAAACAGGTCTTGTTACAAGGCTGGCTGTCATGTTCAAGACGTTCGTTGGCAGGTTTGGGCAGAGATGCCTGGGCGCTGTCGCTCAAGGGATGTTGCCAGATTGTTCCTGAAGCCGAACGGGCTTGAATGCATTAAGTACAAACATATTAATAAGGCTTGTTTGTATTTGTCTGTCAGCCGGTTAATCAGTCATCGGGCCTGTTGAATTCATGGAAGATGAAGGCAGGGCCACTACATGGGTTCTCTTCCAGGAGAAGACTCGGGACGACGCTCCATGTCTGCCCGGGTATTGATACCCTTGTCCTTTGGTGTGCAGGGTATCGGTTACTGCTTGATGAATGTATTTACAATGAAACAGGGTAAGCGCCCTGACGAATAAACGTTGAATTAAAATTCAGCAACAGCCCTTGTTTGAAGCGTAATTTGCGCAAATAGGTGCTGAGTTGCTTGCTGTGTACCGAGGTAATACGATCAACACAACGCAATCCGAGTAGCAGGCAGTTCTCTACCAGTACACTGGCGCTCTTGTCCGTCTCTTTGCGCTCCGCCTGAATGCCGCGCTTACGTAGTTCATCGAGCAGTGCGAACTGATAAGCTGATTCCGGCAGGCCGGGGCCGTATTCCTGACGGACATGATAAGCCGCTGACATAATGCCGTTGACGAGCTGATGGTTATTGGTCGTTTTCATATCTCACCTCTTGAGCAATAAATTGTTACCACGGCGACTTTGAGCAAACGATGGATCAACATGGCTATCTGTTTTTCTTCGTTTATCGTCCGTGGTGAACCGGGTTGTGAATAGTGGTTCACTATTCGTGTTAACAATAGGAGCGCATCTGGCCTACCAGTACGCCCTGAATGTGTACGCGATGACTTTCAAAGGTCATCGGCTGCATGTTGCTGTTTTCCGGGATCAGGGTAACNGTGCCATCCTGGTTGTTGCGAAAACGTTTTAATGTGGCCTCCTGCTGGTCGACCAGGGCGACCACAATCTCGCCATTACGCGCCGTTATACAGCTTTCGATAACGACCATGTCGTCAGGGAGGATGCCGGCCTCGATCATTGATTCCCCTTGCACCTTCAGCACAAAACGTCCTGGGCCCATAAAAAAGTCGGCCAGATTGAACTCTTCATGATCAGGGATGGCCTCGATGGGCAGGCCGGCCGCGATGCGCCCGAGCAGCGGCAGTACCGGTGCGTTGTCGTCGTGTACCGGATTGGGTAATTGAATGCCGCGGTGACGTCCGGAGACCAGCTCGATCAATTCTGCCCTGGCCAATGTCTGGACATAGCGATGGACGACACCCTTGGACTTGATGCCCAGGCCATTGGCAATTTCTTCCAGTAGCGGGCCTTGTTGGTGCTCGGCAATATAGTGACAAATAAAGTCATAGGTATCTTGTTCGCGTCGTGACAGCATGCTGAGTGCCCCTTAAAGTTCTCAAAATGTTCTCATTAGCGAAAAGCATAGAGAACTTTATGAGAACTTTCAAGGTTTGTTTTGGAAATTATTTAATTAATTTTTAAATTATTGATATGTATTGAAAAATAACCCGTGCCGGGTGATGGCTTGGGTTATTTCAGTGTGCTGTCAGGGTGTGGCGGGGAAGGTTATCGGGATTGTGTGTCGATAGCCTCGCGTTGTTGTTGGTTTGATTTGAGCAGGGTCTCTTCGACTGCACGTGCCTTGTCCAGGGCCTCGACCTGATCCTGTAAAAGGGTGCCGGCCTTATCTGTCTCATCGTTTGAGCATGCGCTCAACAGGGTGGAACACAAGGCCAGTGCCAGTAGTGGGCGAATACGGTAGGTCATTGTTTTTCTCCTGTTGTATGTATTTAAGGAACCTCTGATTAATTAGTCATTGCGAGGAGAGCAGCGACGAAGCAATCTGTAACCACTTGATTCTATTTGACAGATTGCCGCGCTGCGCTCGCAATGAC
>JGI24023J19991_10002274_pt1 | contig 14127 bp, 10 predicted proteins | sample Cruoilmetagenom1_FD_19991 | JGI IMG/M metagenome (IMG submission 19991) | reverse complement strand
AGTTACTGAGACAAGCTTTCGCTGTCGCGACTAAAGGGACGCCTTATTCAGAAAGTTATGCCTGATGACTTGACTTGAAGCACAGTTCATTGCGAGCCAAAGGGCCGTTCCCTATAAGTATATAAAGCGGTCTAATAGGCCGTTCATTTAATATAAATACTGGTCCAAAGGGCCGTTCTTTGATGAGTCAACGGTGGTCACTAGCGCGGCAATCTTTATCTATCACACTCCGTTGTAGAGAGATTGCTTCGTACCTCGCAATGACGCGAATCCGTCGCCCGTAAGCGAACATCAATAGAGGCAAGTCGATTACTATCGATTCTTTAACATAACTTCACATAAGCTATTAAGTATTCTTTAAAGTAGCCATTTCAGTATCAAAATAATCGTTTTAAACCTTTACATTAGTTTATTTTCAGAAACATTATCTATTACTTCAATTAGTTACGCTGGTCCGACCCCAGGCTTCTGTAAAAAGATACAACCGACCATAGACTGGTTTTCATGTATAATTTTACCCAGCGTACTAACGTGCTCATATCGCCTAAGGACTGATGACGGAACAACATTACACTACATTCAAAACACGTATCCTTACATGGATATTATTTCTGTGTTTTATCCATACCATCCCAGTGCCATGGTATTTAGTGCAAGCTGCCGGGACTGCGCCAGCCTTTGCTCTGTTCCTGGTTGGCGTCAATGGCATATTTTCTATTTCGGCCCACAGCCTGGGTATGCTGGGGTTTTTCTTAATACCAGCACTAATCTATTTTCTAATTTTCTACCTGATGGCCAAACTCTGTCATTGGGTCATTCGTCGTATCTCTCTCGATATCCTAAAACTAGTGACCGTAATAGTGGCGGTAATTATTCTATTTGGAATTTCAATAAACACACCTATCTATGTAGCGGGAGGCCATGGGTCAAACACGTATTCCAATGCACATGAGATTATTGATATTGTTGCTAAACAATCTGTATGGTTCAAATACTACTATCATGCATTGACTCTTTTATTTGTATACCTATTCCTGGTATTTCAGTTCCCTGATTTAAATATATTCGCCCATCGAACAGCTGGATCTGTTATCAACAAAAGGCACCGTATACAACTATTGATTGCGTTGGTGGTTGTCGGATTTATCTACAATAACCGTGTATTGTTTTTATACAAACCACTCGCTGAATTTAATAGTACCTGGGCGCAGATCCGCATTGGCGATCAACTTCAGGCACACAAGTTTAATGAACTATGGGGTAATCAGGACCCCGCCTATTGGTATCAGCGTGCAGCCAATAATGGCAGTGTTGAAGCTATGATGATTATGTACCGGCGGTCCATGTCACATAAGGATCGAATCTACTGGCTTGAAATTGCAGCAAAGGAGGATCATGGCGAGGCCCAGTATTTACTTTTCCGGGATTTGATGCGTTACAAACCCGATGCGTCCACTATAGACAGGGCCTATAAATTACTGGAAAAGGCTACTACAAATGACTATGCCGAAGCACAATATACCTTGGCTTCAGTCTATGCCAACCAGCATGGTGACAGACCGGCTTCGTATAAAAAGGATCTTAAAAAATCACGAGACTTGTATGAACGTGCTGCCGGAAATGATTATATACCGGCAATGCAATTGGTCGCGTCACGTTATGAACTGGGAGAGAGCGGTTTCCCTGTGGATAAAAAACGAGCCCGTGAGATCTATAAAACATTAGCGCGACATTTTAAACAGCATCCAGATAATCAGGCCTTGCCGGGGCAAGAAATAGCGACTGATTATGAAAATCGTGTAAAGGCAATCGATACCTTGTTCGAGCAACTTAATGGCCTGAATACCACGGTACTGAAAAAAACCGCTATAGAATTTTTGCAGGCCAGCAGTGCCAGTTCCGCCAACCGCCAGCAAGGGCTTCGCTATCTGCTACAAGCAGCTGAGCAAGAGGATGCCGAGGCGGCCTACCAGTTAGGTGAAATATATTCCATGGGCCGCTACAGTATAGACAAGGACCTGCAAAAGGCGCGAAACTGGTGGGAGCAGGCCTCTGATGGTGGTCAGCGGGATGCCATGGAGCGCATCGCCAATGGCAACCTAAATGGTAATTATGGTTACCAAACTGATTTGCTTGAGGCACGCAAACAGGTCGAACGGCTGGTTGCGGCCTATGGGCCCTTGGCAGATGGCAATAGCAAGGCCGAACATAAATACAAATACTGGAAACAATACATCCCCTATATCGAAAAGCAGATGCAACGTGTAGACGGCGATTACCAGTCACCGGCAAAGATGGACAAACTGATCAACAACAATGATGTTGAGGCACAGTTCCTACTTGGTCGACAAATGCTGGAAACCGGTAACCTTAATGAAAAACAGCATGGTATTGAATTGTTGAGAAAGGCCGCTAATAGTGGACATATCGAAGCCTGCTATCTGTTGGTATCACGTTACGCGATCACGTATAAAATCTTCGAACGTTACCCGGACCAGGCCCGTTCCTACCTATACCAGGCAGCAGCGGCCGGACACCCGCGCGCAATGTCACAACTGGCGTTTGCCTATGAAAAGGGTCGCTATGGTATCAAACAGGATCTGACCAAGGCCATCACATTTTTTCAGAAAACCGTTACCATTCTCGAATCACAAAAAAATAACAGTCGTGAGCAGACAATGTTTCTTGAACTTAATAAAAGTCGTATCGATGTAGTAAAACGTATGCTTAATTACCAACAAAAGTGACGGGATAAAACGGATATTTGGTAGTTTATAGACAACTTTCAGGAATGATCAATAACGGAGATTCTTTGATTCAATCATAACAAATAAAACTCCGTACTATGACCTGCTTTGCTTTTCCACGTAACAAAGAAGGTTAAGGTAACACTTGTCGATTATTTAATACAACAGGGTTTGTTCAGGGCGATGGGGCTCATGCGCCGATACAGGTATTNATGGCATTNCTGGTCATGGGTATGTCGCTNCTTTTCTTTTTTTCAGCTTGTGGGTCATGGTANAATGACGCAGCGTAATTTATGGTGATATTTTTGTTATGAAAAATGCATTGTTGCTGGCGATTCTGACCCTGCAGAGCTCCTCTGTTCTGGCATTTTCACTCGACCTTTTTAAAGATGAACATGGCAAAAGGAACTGGCAGCATGTGGCTAATTATACCGGCTCCATACTGCTGATTTTATTAACGATTGTGACCGTCTATCTGTTTATCGCCCGGCGCAGGGTGTATCAGACGAACCTTGAGTTAACCGCGATTCGAAATGAACTGGAGATGCGGGTACAGGAGCGAACTGCAACACTGGATCAGTCTAATCAACTATTACTGGAGAGCAATCGACTGCTGGAAAAAGAGGTCTCACAACATGTGATTACCACCGACCAGTTACGCTCTTCCGAATCTTATATCAAGGATATTTTAACCTCGATGCCGCTGATACTGGTAGGCCTGGATAAAAATGGCTACGTCACCCAATGGAATAAGCAGGCTGAAGAAGTTTCGGGAATATTATCTGAAGATGCGCTGGGTAAAACGCTGTGGGAAGCCTATCCGCAGATGACTGTTCTGCCTGAACATGTTCAGCAGTCGATCGAACATAACGAAATTATTCATCTCAAGCAGAGTATGCGCAGTCTCTATCACTACGACATTACCATTTACCCGCTACATGAGCAGCAGGCCGGAGTTGTTATCCTGGTTGATGACGTATCGAAGCAGGTCAGTGCAGAAAATATGCTGATCCATAATGACAAGATGTCATTCATGGGTGAGCTGGCCTCGACCATGGCTCACGACATCAACCTGCCACTGCAGGCGCTCATGATGGACCTAAAGCGTTTTCAACATATTATCAGCGATCGTAGTGTCAGTGAACCGCAACAGGTTTCCGATAGTAGTAAGGCGCAACAACTCAATAACATCGTCACCGACATGTCTGCCAAGGCCGACCAGGTATCGGCAATTATCAGTAATTTGCTGACCTTTGCCCGCAGTCGTAAAGGCAACAAACAGATGGCTAATATTGTTGATGTGATGGAAAACACCATCAAGCTTGCCAATGAAGTCGTTTCTGTCTCGGGTGGCCTGCCTTTTAATCAGATTAAACTTGAGCGCAACTTCGAAACTAACCTGCCCCTGGTGCCCTGCCATATCACGGAACTTCAGCAGGTTATCCTGAGCCTGTTTCGGCATGCCTGTCGTGCATTGGCGCTGAAAAAAGACAGTGATGGTTTCGAGCCTTTAATCAAAGTTATCCTGTCAGAGAGTTATGACAATCTGTGGATCAAAATCCAGCACAACGGACTGGGGCTGAGCTCTGAAGAGCAGATGAATCTGTTTGAGCCTTTTTTCACCGACAAATCTGCGGCTGAGGATTTTGATGCCGGTCAGCGACTCTCTTTTTCGTATTATATTGTGACCGAACAGCATCAGGGGTTTATGGCGGTGACATCCGATATTGAACTGGGGTCTACCATCCATATTCAACTGCCTATTCGGCATTAACGCATGAAATATTCTGCATTAGCATAAGCCATATACAGAAATTGCAGGAGCAACATAACGTCTGCCTTGATTAATAGACTTTTAAAATAATACAACTCGATAACTTGTATAAACCGCTAGGGTCGCCAGTATTTATGACCCAGCATTTGTAATTTGATCACCTCGGGCGCACCAGCTGGAACAAATTCTACTTCCAGAGGAAACTGCTCATCCTTTAATCCCCATGCTCGCATACTGATGCGGCATGCTTTAAACACAACTCCACGATTAGCTAATTTTGTTAAGAGTTGCGAAGTTTCCCTGTTGTTATCCAATAAAGCATGTATACCCTCTTCATAAGCAACAACGACCATCTTTAGTTTTTGCTCTCCGATATCATCCAGGGCTTTATCAATTTGCAAAAATGCTCTTCTATGCCCATAATTATCAGAACTCCGTGTAAGCTGGACCACAAAAGGAATGGCTGTATCTTCAGCATATGCTGTTGATAACACAAATCCTTCTGTAGTGAATAGTAGTAACAATAAATACCATGTCAGTTTCATGTTCAAACTCTCTGCTTGTCTTTTTCGTCCTTCATGATAAATCCGGCAGATACACATGAAGACGACTGGCTAAACTATTTTATACCGCATTTGTCTAGGATGAGCAGCAATTATTTGTACCTTCCTGAATCGGTGGACAAGGAACTGTTCCATACGAACAAAACACGCAACAATCTCCTTGCTTCGGTTTGAGCAGTGCACTACACCCCTTACACTCATAATACCACTGGCATGCGTCAGTAGGCATTGTTTCTGTTTCTTTATGGCCGCATTCGGGACAGGTAATGCTTGACTCTAATTTGATTGCTTTACTCATGATATCACTTCGCTCGAATTTAATGTGTTACATACCTTCCTGGCCGGTGACACGATGTCCCAGATGGAAACCAGCAACATAACAACCAAACCGGTATAAAAAAGGTAGGTACTCCAGTCATACGTCCATAGAGGATATAACGTTAATAACACCATCGTCGGGCCCACCACGCCGGCTAACAGGCGTAGCCAACGTCGATGTGACAGAAACGAAACTACAATTGCACCAAGCGCAGTCCAGGTAAAAACAGGTAACAGTGTATTAATAAACACGCCTTCGAACTGAGCGAGAAAACCCAGACCGAGTGATGCACCCAGAGCCCCCAAAGCAGGGAAACATGATGCACAACCCATAGCTGCTACGACCGCACCCAATGAACCGATTTTTTCAAAGAACTGCTGAACCCACTGCATTTTTCATGATCTCAACTTGAATTATGACCTGGGTAGTATAAACTCCGTACCTAGGTACGGAGTCAATGGGACATTTACATATGACGAAATCAAATGGCAGCCATCCCCCATTAACTATTGGGCGTTTAGCCAAAGAGGCAGGCGTTAATGTTGAGACGATTAGATATTACCAACGGATTGGTCTAATTGATGAACCCGATAAACCCAGACAAGGATATCGCCAATACACAAAAGAAATGGTCGATCATATTAAATTCATAAAACGGGCACAGCAGCTAGGTTTCAGTTTGCATGAAATTGCTGATTTAATTGCGCTCGGTGATGGTCACTGTCGTGATGTCAGAGAACGTGCAGAGAAGAAACGCAAAAAAATAGAGACCCAGATTCGCGATTTACAAGCCTTGCACGATACGCTCAATCAACTCATCAGCGCGTGTAATGCAGGAAATGATAAACAAAAATGTCCCATTGTAGAGACATTATCCGCGCATGTTATTTAGGGCTAAGACCGATTTGTTTCAAAAACATCCTGTGCCCTGCTTCTTCCACCACTTGTTGATACATGGAATTCACATTGACTGGAAAGCGATTTTTAAAGCCTGACATTTCCTCATATTGACCTACATCAATCTTGTCAATCATGTCACGATCAGTCAACCCTTGCTCGTAATATTTCTTTACTTCTTTATATAATAAGGCCAGATACTGTCGCATATAATTCAAGCCGGATTTATTGGTGACGGGCCCATGCCCGGGTATAACATGTGAAATATCCAATTGCATTAACCTGTCCAGGGTTTGCGCATTACCTTTAGTATTCGCATGCTGCAGCCCAGGGGTGCGCTTATAAAAAAATACATCACCGGTTACCAGCGTTTTTATTTCAGGCACATACACGAGCAGGTCGCCATCAGTATGCGCATGCTGAGGATGAATCAACGCAAAGGTCAAACCACCGATTTTTAGTTTCTCGCCCCCCTGCACCAGCGTATTGGGCAGGACCGCTCTGGTATCGGCATGTGCGCCCTGGGTCAGTTTGTTCAATCGCTTGATGGCTCTGTCTGCCGTTTTACCTGCCATCGCCTTCATCTTGGGATGGGCGATAATTTTGGGCTGAGGGTTTAATTCAGAAAATGCCTGATTACCAAGCCAGTGGTCGGGATGAAAATGGGTATTAATCACATGAGTTATTGCTTTATTGGTGATTTTTCTGATCTCTTTAATAGCCATACGTCCAATACGCACGGAACTGCCGGGATCAACCACTACCACGGATGAATCCGTTATGAAAAAAGTAATATTAGAATTAAACCCCTGGTTTTCGACGGTTTGCCGGTTCAAGTCACCAACCATGACATAGACTTGTTTACTAATTTGCTGCAAGTTTGGGTTCGACAAGTTTGGCACGCCGGCTACCGCCAGGCTACATGCAAAAATTAATATAATGACGATCGCCAAGTCTCTGCTGTTTTTTGAAAATACACTCAACCCGCTTCTATTCATTTTTCACCCCTTACACATTCGCAACATAAACAATCGTGCCCATATATTTTTTACACGCTACTTAAGTAAACCATATGCCATCAAAAGGTGGTATCTCAATACAGCCATCAAGTAACGTTAACTGGTCAGGAATTTCTATTGTGGAGAATAGTCAGCTTCGTTAGAACAGGGCCAAAGTCGAGGGGTTAGAGGATGGGGATCAAATAACATCTCTCAAAAGATTTTACGTGCACGTTATAGCTTGTCTTCGAGTTCACCCAGACATAGGCCAACGGTGTTATAAGCTTCGCGTAAGGCGAATTGAGCCTTTGCCGATGCCTTGCTTTTGACGAGCGACTCATCGCATCCGCGACATGCATTTTTTAATTGCCAATGCAGTTCATTCAACATCAGCTCGATTTCGTTCAGCTCTGCGACTGACTCGGGATCTGGATGGCTGGCCATTTGTTTCAGCCACTCATGCATTTCCTCCCTGACCAGGCCGGATTCGGTAGACATGGTCAACACATGCATGCAAATTTTATACAGGGAGTGGTCTTTATTGCTGGACAATTCTTCAGCCATATCCAGAATATTACTGTCTTGTAGGGCGCCAATCGCTTTGCTAAGCGCCTGGTTACGAACATAAAGGTTATTGGCAAACTGACTGATGTCGGCATTTTGCGGCATCGTCATCTTCAGGCCCGAGCGCTTCAGGATTGAGTTCAATGCCTTGTAAACATCATAGAAATAGGTCTTTGCATTCATTTGCAGATAGGGCAACAGATCGACCATATTACGACCATGCCGTACAAACTGCTTGGTGCGNATGGCATGAATACTATCGGCAACGCCGACAATCTGACCGATCAGGCCGAGTGTCGTGTCATTTTTATGTGCGGGATAACCACTGCCATCACAACGTTCATGATGTTCCAGTACCGCTCTGCTGACTTCGTCAGGAATGATATCCTTATATTGCTCAAGCATCAGCTTACCAATGACAACGTGACTCTGGATGGCGCGCCATTCCTCTGCTGTCAGCACACCTTTTTTGTTAAGTATATCCGGGGATATGTGGATAAAACCAATGTCATGCAACAACCCGGCCAGATAGGCCTGCTGTTGGATGTCCTCGTCCAGCCCCATCTCAACAGCGATCAAGAGCGATAGCCAGGCACAGAACACGCCCTTGTCGAGTTGCTCAGGCATCTGTTCATTGATGACCGTTAATTTCTGGATAATAACGGGGTTCAGGCGCGTGAACAGGAAAGTCTTCTTGGCCACGGCGTCGAAGGCCATCGTATCGTGTATGGTGCGGCAGTCCTGATAGCTATCCAGTTGCTGATGAAGCTTCTTGAACAACACGGCATAATCAATACTGTCAGACAGTAAAATACTTTCTTCGAGGGGTTTGCTTAGCTTGTGCTGTAACAGGCGTTTGGCGGTTTTGCTGTTGATATGCATACCCTTCTTGCATAACAGCACGCCCTCCTTATTGACAATATCCTGGCTCGATAGGACATCCTGGGATTCATCCAGTTGCGCCAGATGCTCAGCATAATGGTCATCAACCTTGTCCAGATTATCAAGGCCGTCAAAGATATTATCCGGGTTATCGCTCATACTGACCGCGGGATATAGATTGATTCTGAATGGGATAGGCAATGCCACCAATTAACAGCACAACAACTTCGCATTGGCTCTGATAAATGCTACACATATATTACAACTTTTTATATTAGTATTATAAAAAAATATAGTTTGAGCCTGGGTGAAATCGCTAATTTTAATTTTGCTACCAGGATATTGCACCCCGGTAGAAAACAACCAGTTATTAATATTCTTATTGGCTTCAATTTATTAGCTAAATTAACATATATGGATGCCCCTTATTTGTCAACAAAATCTTATTCGAATAATGCCCGACATGAGTACATCAGGTCTTCCCATGTACTCTCAGGCATAATATGACAGAAATAAGTCACTCACTGAGATCAAAATCATCTACCCAATGAATGTTCCTGCATCCAGGCATTGATTATTTTGTGTGATAACAAACCACTGACAACCTGCCTTTGATGTTGACCATCGAATAAATAACTTCGTGGTAATTCACCGTACCATGTTGCATCCACTTCATAGCGCAGGCGTTCGATTAATGTATTGCTGAATTTCCAGACATCTGTCGTTTGCAACTCAAATTTTATCAGTGTCTCTCTAATATCTTTATCTGCTGCTGCATCATCCGTAGAAACCAGCACAAGATCGAACTGCCGTGGACTCAATTTACCCAACATGGCCAATTCTTTATAGCAGGGCACGCACTCCAGCGACCAGAACACCAATACAAAAGGTTTCCCCTGTTTCATATTGAGGATCTGTGCATAACTACCGGATACAAAGGACTTGATTGAGTCCTCAGCGACCACGGGTGCACAACAGACAATAAACAGACACAACAGGGCACTTTTTAACCGATTAAACATTATGGGTCCTTATGCAAACTGGCCACACTCAGCAGTTGGTAGTCCTGGCCCGGACGGTGCCAGCTGGCGTACACCGTCTGTCCATCACTGAGTAAAAATGGGTGATCTGAAGGGCCTTCGGTTTTGGCCAGTTGCCGAGGCGCAGTCCACTGCTTTCCCCCATCATGGGACTCCATGGCATGGAGTGTTGCCTGCTTGCCATCAAATTCCTTCCACGTAAGGAACACATCGTTACCTGTGGCGTACACATAGGGATGGGCTGCGGCTTTTTGATAGTCACCAAAATTCAGTGGGATGGAAAAACTGCGCCCCTGATCAATGGATTTGGCATAGAACAGCCCATGGCTTTCGGGAGCGTTATTAAACCAGGTCGTATGATAGACACCCTCTTCACTGATGGAGATGGCAGGACCATGATGGGGGCAGCCATCGACCTTCCAATTATCATAGCTTACCCGTATCAGTTCACCTGCCTGGTTTTGGCTGTTGAATTTTACCAGGGCATGATCGCGGATGTTATCACCAAAGACATGACGCCACAGGATTACTGGGAGCTGATCAGTATCGATGGCCATCGCGACGCGACAACACTGACAGGAGTGATCGATGATTTTTTTATTCTTGTGAAATGTTTGCCCTCCATCTGTCGATAACGCGTAATACAGCGCTGCGCCGTGGTATTTTGCACCCGATTTCTTGGCTGCCAGTTGATCCCGCTTGTCGAGCCAGGCCAGGTAAACATGCCCCATTTTATTGACAGCCAGCGCATCGAAACGATGACCGGCGATCTCTTGATGGTCGTTAACCGTCAGCGGTTCCGAAAAGTGTTTGCCGCCATCGATGGATCGACTGAAGCGGATGTGCCCAGTGAATCGTTTTGCCAGACTTTGTGTCCATGACACGTAAATAGCACCCTTATCATCAACCACTATCTTGGGCCTGTTTTCTCCCTTAGCATAAATTTTTTCGGGAGTACGATTGACCGGCACAGCCTTGCTAAACGACTGCCCCTTGTCGCTTGAGGCACTAACATAGACATGCCCGGAAAAGACCCAGGCCACCCATAGCTTACCCTGGGTATCAAAATATGAACTCGTTACCAATGCACAACGCAATGAAGGCAAAGTAGCTTCATTATCGCAAGCAGTCTTGACATTAGCCATACTGGCCTGCGGGTGCCCCCCTCGTTGCGCACACCCCATGCCTGACATAACAGACAGGATACCAATGACAAGGCCTACTGTTAACACTCGTTTTCGTTTATTCATAATAAGATCATCACTCAAAATAAAACATTAATGTATCTATAACATCCTGTGTTGTGGTAAGACACAAGCCCTGACCATGTGGCTACTTAAAACGTAACAGCGGCTTCAAGATGATAAGTCCGTTGCGGCCAGGGGTGATGGACAAACGCGATATCATTGGTAACATTATCAATACCGAAAGACAATTTGGCATCCTTTGTGATCTTGTAACTAGTCTTTAGATCGAGGAACAAGTAACTGTCCTGACCACCCATGACCTCATCTACGTCATCCGCATTATCCAGGCGACCAAAGCTATCACTGGCATAGCGCACGCCTGCAGAGGCATCCCAACGCTCATTCACTTGGTGTGTCAACAGCAGGTTACTACGCCATTTCGGCATGCGTGGAAATCGATTCCCCTCCACACTGGTATTGGCGCTGTGTTTGGTGATCTCGCTATCTACATAGTTGACGTTGAAGCGCACATCTGTATTTGTATCAAACACACGATCCTGCTGCACAATAAACTCGATGCCACGGGTGGTCACCTCGTCAATCGGCAAGAAGGTGGACACGGATGGCGATACAATCCTCTGATTGAAAATCACGTCTTTGATAATCTCGTGGAACAGGTTAACACGCATAAAACCCTGCGGGATCTGTCGCTCAATCATGAAGTTCTGGTGTATGCCCTTCTCGGGTTTCAGGTCGGCATCGGCAATGGTCGTACCCTGTGTCGTAAATTCATTCCTGTATAACTCCTCGACAATAGGGAAACGATAGGCCCTTGCCAGGGAGTAGCGATAGTTCCACACGCTATTTGGTTTGAAGCCCAGTGAGAACTTGGGTGACGTACCTGTCTCTTTACGGTCGGCATGGTCCTGTAGATCATTGCTCGTATAATTGTAGTAGTGTCCATCCTTACTACGCCATTGCTCATAGCGCGCACCGAGGGCCACATCCCAAAGGGGAGCAAAGTCCCAGCCCCATTGAGCAAAGACCGCGTGCATCATAGTATCGCCCCCGGTAGAAGAACGCTGTGAAGTTTTAACGGCGGCAGCATAATCATCGGAATTATGACTATTGATATTCAGGCTGTAATGGTTGTAGTGATATCCCGTGGAAAAGTTCATATCGTCACGGTCCATAAAACGATGGGTGCGCGTCTTCAGATCCAGGGTGACCCAACCGGTATCATCATACTCATTCACCCGCCCGGAACCGTCAAAGGCCGGGTCGGCCGGGTTGCGGTTGGAACTCAGGGTCATATCATCCAACACATCAAAATAGCTGAAGTTGGCATCGACTAACCAATCACTACCGGTCGGCGCACCTTCCAGTCCAAAGCCCAGCAATAAAGTCTCCCTATTTTGCTCGCTGACAGCAAAGTGACTCCCCCGGACCGAGAAGCTATCGCCATTATAGGTCGCCGCTCCATCCCAGAACGGATTGCCGCCAGCATCTTGTAGATAGTTATTGGGAGAATCATTGTTACTGTCACGATCCTCATAGGCCATCGTAAAGCGGGCCACCCAGTCACCGAATTCATAGCCCAATTTAAGTTTGGTCAGATCGGTTGTGACCTCACTGGTACCTGTGTCACCGTAGTATATTGCAGGTGCACCGACTGAATCTGAATCCTTGATTGCACCAGTGACGGCACTACCTGCACCAGGGGCAAGGACGCTGCCATAACGAAAGGTCATGGGTTGACTGTCATTTTGTAGATGGTTATGGAAAACGTACACGCTCAGGTCATCGTAGCGATCACCGAAAGAAATGTATTCTCGATGTCCATTGTAGGTTTCATTAGTCCCCAGAAATTTAAAATCCTGTGAAAACACACCGGCCTCGGCATGGAACACACGTTCTGTGGGCAACTTGGTCTTGATATTGACTACGCCACCCATGGCGTTACCGCCGTATTCGGCAGAAAAAGGACCATAAATCACTTCTACGGACTCGGTCTCGTCCGGCGATACCAATGACCATCGGGGTGCGCCACTGTAGCGGCTTTGTAACAGATAGTGCAACGGCAGGCCATCGGCAAATACCATTGCACGTGTCGTCTGGAACATATTAGAACCACGGATACCCAATGTACCGTTGGGATCACCAATGTAACGACGACGCACAACCAGGCTGGGCTCATATTTAATAAAATCATCAATTGTCGATGTATTGATGCCCCGAGCATCCTCTTCGGTGATAGTCGTGCTCGGGCTGGTGTAATAGTTGCCCGACGAAGCGCTGGATCCGGATGTCTCTTCAACGACAATCTCGCCCAGTTGAACATCGCCGCTTCGCTGTGCCAACGGCTGGTCCGCTGCAGCGGCCGATCCCAATAACAGGGTAGCCAAGGGTATGGTAGTTAACAGACTGTGTTTCATCGTACTTCCTCACTTATATTTTTATGACTCAATTCGTTTTAATAATGTCTTGCTTATCCTTCACGGCTTAGCGCAATTGAAATTTCATCGAATAGCTCACTTGTAAAGGACAGTTAATCTCTGCCGGAGGTGTCGGCAGTGGCATGGCCTGCTCCACCGCAAGCTTCGCCGCCCTCCTGAGGATTAATGGACCACCACTGGTTACCAATCCGTTAATAGCGCCATTTTCCTGTAGCTGGAAAGAGACTTTAATATTGCCTTCGATGCGCCGTTGCCGTGCCGAACGGGGGTAATTTTTATGCCCTTCGATATGGGTCAGAAGATATGAAAAATAGTCCTGCTGCCTGAATGGCCTCGGTTCAATTAGCTGTTGACGTTGTATTTTTTGCTCCACTATTGGCGCTGCTGCCTGTTCATGGATAATGGGTTTTACTGATTTAATAACACGTGGGGCGACGACATCTGGCTTACTACGCGGTTTAGATTTCGGCTTTGGCTTTGGTTTTGGTTTTGGTTTCGATTCAGGTACTCGATCCGCTTTTGGCGGTTTTTCGGGAGGTGGTGGAATATCCACTTTGACAACTTGCTGAGGTTTTTTCACGGCAGGCAACATATTGAGTGTCACCCGAGTAGCTACCTTGGGGGCCTGCTCCACGTTCATCGCAACCGTGTTTGGCCATTGCATAAAAAAGGCCGCATGCACCAGCAGGGAAACAAGCAG
>JGI24023J19991_10002273_pt1 | contig 14141 bp, 13 predicted proteins | sample Cruoilmetagenom1_FD_19991 | JGI IMG/M metagenome (IMG submission 19991) | reverse complement strand
ATTTGAAAGTAAAGACTTGGGCAAGGTTGTCGAAACGATTAATGCAACGGGGTATGGGCTTACGATGGGATTTCATAGTCGTGTTGATCACCGTGTACAACAGGTCTGTGATAAAGCACACGTCGGTAATCTTTACATTAATCGTAATCAAATTGGTGCAATGGTGGGGATTCAACCTTTTGGCGGTGAAGGGTTATCTGGCACTGGACCAAAAGCTGGTGGGCCAAATTATTTAGCTCGATTCACTCAAAAATCACCATTGCCTAATAGCGCAGACCAGGAACTCTCAATAGAAACTGAGGCAAATGATATGTTTCATAAAAAAATACAACAAGCTCTAGACGTGGCTCAGCTTGCTCAAGACAATTGGAACTCTCGGCTAGACCGCAGGGATGTTTTAAAGAGAATGGCTGAAAATGGAGGCACAAGTATTAAACCAAGTATCAATGCTAGTCTAGAAGCAAGCAATGATTACTCCACCAATCCTTTGGACTTAGAAGGGCCAACAGGTGAAAGTAATCAACTATCAGTGCATGGGCGTGGAGTCTTTATTTGTGCTGGCTCTCATGCTTTGCAATTTGCTTCTCTTGCTCTATTGACGGGTAACGCTGTACTCGTACTTGATGCAAGTGAAGAAGCTCATGTTTTTTCTAAAACCGCTATCAAATGCGGGGTTGAAAAAGACCTTGTAACCGTGCTTTCTGATCCATTAAATATAGAAACACTTAATTTTATCGAAGGTCTATCGGGTATTGCAGTTAATGCAAGCTCAGAAACCTTATCAGTCATCCGACAGGCATTAGCACATCGTTTCGGTGCAATTTTACCACTGTTGACTGATCCAGAGGATTGGAGAGATTTTAGTATTGAGAGGGCGTTATGTATCGACACTACAGCCTCAGGAGGCAATGCAAGCTTATTGGCAAGCGTTAAAAATTGAAAAATACTCTGTGATCTGTGAAAAAAGCAGGATTTATTTTCTTAAACCTGACACTGGCTACTCTAGTTCTTTAATTTGTCTACGTAGTTCATTCATCTTATTTGTCATTGTCTTTTCTAAGTGATCTACTTCGGAAAGTAGTATTTTTTTACGATCAGTTTCCACTTCTGAGTGACTTACTATTTTATCTATTTCGACAATAGCCTTCTGTAAGTAAGGTGAAATCGTATATGTTTCTTCAAACTCTTGTTTACCACTATCTACCCTGACAGTTTTTGAAGCACGACCTATTTTATACTTTCTACTTGATGGTAAAAGAGAGCCTTTTTTTCGCTTATAATAAATTTTTAAAACATCAATGTGACCTTCAGGACGTAGTGTATAACGGGTGATTTCTTTTGGGTTTATAACCCCCATTTCTTCTAATATTGGATAATTACTCATGAAACTTTCCTACCAAAACAAAATAGCACCGAGTTTAATCAGCTAGACTTTGGGTGTTTATATTGTATAACTAAGATATTCTTCACATGTTAAGTTCTTCTATCAGTTCCACTTACTAACTTTTTAAAACTCGTATTCAATAAAAAAATATCTTAGTTACGTCCATTGTTTTTAATAAATGACGTGCTTATTTATAGTAAGGAGAATTCATTCCAATACTAGCGTCTTGAACAATATCTCCATTAAATAGCTTCACTGTTAAACTGCCGTAAAACTCCATACCTGGCGCGAGGTAGTTATCAATATAGTTTTGAACGTTTTCTAATGAATCCCATTCATAAAAACCACCCAACGAATTATTATTGATGCCACTTAACCAAGTCTTTGATATAAGACCTGGGAATTCCTTCATTTGAGCATTAATTTCTTCTATATCCAATTCTGTAAAGTCTTTTGATATTTGAAATTCTACATATAAAAATATTTTAGCCATCTCTATTCTCCTTTATTTAAAGTAAGTGTACTTAATGAACACTTTGTTGATATTCCTAGTGAATAATTTGCTTTAGAAATTCTTTGGTTCTCTCGTGCTGAGGGTTTTCAAAAAACTCTTTTGGATTATTCTCTTCAATGATTCGCCCTTCATCCATAAAAATAACTCTGTCGGCAACTTCTTTTGCAAACCCCATTTCGTGGGTAACACAAATCATTGTCATTCCTTCTTTGGCTAGACTTACCATAATATCTAGTACCTCTTTAATCATTTCGGGGTCTAGAGCTGAAGTAGGTTCATCAAAAAGCATTACTTGTGGATTCATGCAAAGTGAGCGAGCAATAGCCACACGCTGTTGCTGCCCTCCTGATAATTGCTGTGGATATTTGTCCACTTGACTTAAAATATTCACCTTATCAAGAAAGTGCTTAGCCTTTTTGATTGCTTCTTCTTTACTAATATTTAATGTCTGTATTGGACCCAGTGTGCAATTTTCTAGAATGGTTAAATGAGGAAAAAGATTAAAATGTTGAAAAACCATACAAACTTCTCGCCGAATATTTTCGATTTTTTTTAAGCTATCGTTTAGTTCTATACCATTGACTGTTAGTGTTCCTTTTTGATGTTTTTCAAGTCTATTGATACATCGAATAAGTGTAGATTTGCCTGAGCCAGAAGGACCAGCAATGACTATGCGTTCCCCTTTTTGAACAGTGAGATCTACATCTTTTAACACATGAAAATCGTCATACCATTTATTTATTTTAGATAATGTAATGACTGGTTCATTTTGGCTAGTGTGTTGTTCCATAAGTGTATCCTCGTTGTTAAGGCAAGCATCCTGCTAAACCGATTTATAGCTATTTTGACTTTCTAGTTAAAACTAATGCCTTCGTCTAGTGGCATAACAGGTCGACGAATTTTCGTATAAACTCTGTTAGCAAAATTTGGAGTACATAAACCCCCGGCGTCAGTGACAATGATTTTCTTTGCAATCGGCTCAAATGCTGCTCTGAAGTGTTGCATTGACTTCACAATCAGAATAGATCGTTCAGACGGCTCAATTCCAAAGATACGGAAGATATTCTTATCAAGCATTTGTATTCGTTCTGAAACAATCAATATTTCCAAGCCATCAACTTTCAAACAAGCACACATACCAAGTTGCCCCTTCAATCCTTTGTGCATTGGCCCCTCAAATACAAAGTCTCCTTCACTTACAGAAGTAACTACTCCCGTTACTGTGATGGGACCACCACCTAAAGAAGGGTCTGTTTTCCCGCCTATAGCCATGGTTACAACCGAACCTACCCCTAGATAAATAAGTTCTTGTGCTGCTTCAGGGTCCCATAAAACACCAGCTGCTGCATTATCAACATTCATATCTAATAAAGATTTAATGATAGCGGTACAATCACCATAAGCACCAGAACCTGGGTTGTCAGAGAAGTCAGCGATGACAATAGTGTCATCATCTAAATTTTGTATTTCAAGTTGCTCTAAACACGCTGATAATGGAACTGGAAGATCATATACATGACGTAACTTCCATATTTCACGACAAATATCTCTGGATATTCTTTCGGGTAAACCTTCTCTCGTTTCTAATTCATCGTAGCAAACAATGACTGAGGGACCAGCTGCAATCACATCAGCATCAGTAAATCCTGCATTTATACTTATACTAAGAATTCCTTTATGTTTAGCTTCGCGAGATGCTCTAGATAGTAATTGACACATTGCACCATCCTTTACCACCCTGCCATCATCACATCCAGCCAACATTGGAGGGCGAGCAATTTCTATTGTTGGCTGAATTTCACCTTGCATAGTTCGCTCTAATAAATCACATGCCTCCTTTCCTCTTTCTGCCATATCAATATGAGGATAAGTACGATATGAGATTGCTATATCTATGTATTGCGACATCTCATCAAAAATATTGGCATGTAGATCAAATGTAGCAGCAATGGGAATATCATTTCCTAATTCTTCTCTAAGTTTTATTAAGAACTGTGTTTCCCCGTCCTGTGATGTTTCCGTCACCATAGCCCCATGAAATGCGATATAAACGCCATCATAAGGACCATTTTTTCTTAGTTGAGAGATTGCTTGGTTTGTTATTTCTTTACGAGCTTCCTCTGTAACCACACCACCTGGCTCGGCACTTGCTGCAATAGTGAAAACAGGGTTCCAGCCATATTTATCTACTGCTTGTAAAAAACCACCTATCTCAGAATTAGTATTTTCAAACTGTGTCTCAATCTCATCTCCGACAAAGTAATGACCCGCGTGAAATTTATCTACATTTGTTGTTAAGATGCTGAATGTATTAGTTTCGTGCATAAACTCTATAACGGCTACACAGTTACTCATTTCTTAGTAGACTTTTTTGCAATATTGTTTTTACGGACAGCGCGAGAGCACAAAAACTCTTGCACTAAGGTAGCTCCAAGTAATGCGGTGATCTCAGCATTATCATACGCAGGGGCAACTTCTACTAAATCCATTCCTACAATTTCTAAATCCATTGAGTTTCTTAGTATGGATATAATATCGTTAGGGTGAAGACCATCAACGACGGGGGTTCCAGTGCCTGGTGCAAAAGCAGGATCAATACTATCAATATCAATACTCAGATATGCCTTGCGATTTCCCACTGTCTCTTTAATTTTAGACAATGCTCCTTGCCATCCATTTTCATGAAACCAATCACGATAAAGCACTTGCATGGAATCATTCTTTTCATAGTGGGTTCTAATTCCAATTTGAATAGAATGCTCTGGATCAATCAACTCTTCTTTGATTGCGTGATGTACAAATGTCCCATGATCAAGGTAGTCACTTTCAAGTATATCTCGGTGTGCATCAAACTGGATGAGTGCAAGTGGACCATGCTTAGAGGCATGCGCTTTTAATGTATTGTAGGTAATACAATGATCACCACCCAGCATGATAGTACTAACGTCAGCATCAACAATAGATTGACTGAATTGGATGGTATTTTTCATCATTTCATTCGTTTGCCCACGCTGAAATGGAACATCTCCCAAGTCCACAGCTTCAATGGACTTGAATGGCGCTATATTCCAAGGCCATACTTTGCCACATGAGAGATGAGTACTTGCTTCGCGAAGAGCGCTTGGGCCAAAACGTGCTCCTGGACGACCTGAAGTTGCAAGATCAAAAGGAACCCCAAAAATTGCATAATCCACACCTGTTAGATCATGGGTATGTCGACGACGCAAAAATGTCCGAATACCTGAATAGGGCATTTCAACAGAGGATTTTATTACGCTCTCTGTTTGAACTTCGCCTTTCGCTTCCATCGGCAAAAGTTTTTCATTCATATTTTTCATATTACTTTTCTCATCGAGGACTTAACCATACATTTCGGGCTTCCAGCCTTCTCAAAATAGCTTCAATAACCACTACAATAACCAAATAATTGATGGCAGCGATGTAATAAACATTCAAATCCAATGTCTCACTAAATAGATATCGAGCTTGCCCCATTACATCAGCAACAGTAATTACACTGACCAGTGCTGAGGCTTTAAGTAACAAAACCAATTCATTACCCAATGCTGGTAGCATTCTTGCTATAGAAATGGGAATTTTAATAAATCGGTAAATTTGAAAGGTAGTTAATCCAATGGATGCCCCACCTTCCTCAAGATTTTTAGGTATAGCAATAATGGCTCCTCTTACAATTTCCGCTTGATAAGCAACTGTATTTAACGTTAAAGCTAACAGTCCGCAATAATATGGGTCTCTGAATATCCACCAAAGACCAACTTCGCGTAGCTCTTGATGAAACTGTCCGAGTCCGTAGTAAATCATGAATATTTGAACCAAAAGAGGAGTGCCGCGGATTAAATATACATAGCCATAAGCAATCCGTGATAGCCATGTTCCTTCATGCACTCTTGCCATTCCAACAGGGATTGCAATAAAAAAGCCAATAGCAAAGCTCAGTATCGTTAAGGAAAATGTATTAAAAAAGCCTATACGCCAAAGTTCTAAATTATCAGTTAAATGAGATAACATATTAGCGTCCTCCTGCAAGGTTTTGACTGGCTCGTTTTTCTAGAACAGTCTGAATTCTTCCTGATATAAATGCTAATGTGACATATATAAGCGCAATAACGGTATAGAAAAAGAAAGGTTCTTTGGTGGTTGCTATCGCCATATTTGCATATCTAACAACATCGCTAAGGGCAATGATTGAAACTAAGGAGGTGTCCTTAAGAAGCAGAAGCCAAAGATTTCCGAAAGCAGGTAATATGTGCCGCCACATTTGCGGAAGCATGACTAAGAAAAAAGCTTTTTTGGGTGGTAATCCTATTGAGTAAGCTCCTTCTAGTTGACTCTTGCCAACTGACTGATAAGCAGCTCGAACCACCTCACTACCCAGAGCACTAAATACAAGCGTTAACGCAACTGCCCCTGCAAAGAATGGATCAATATTGACAGTAAAGTCAGGAGAAAAGAATGAAATGAGGTAATTGACGCCATTCTGTAACTGGTAATAAAGAATAAGGATGGTCAATATTTCTGGCAGACTCCGAAATAAAGTGGTATAGCTTCTTCCGAAAATACGCAATAGTTTGTTTGGGGACTCTTTTGCCCATGCAATTAGAAATGCAAATATAATTGCAAATGGGGCGGTGACCAAGGCGAGGGAAATTGTTACTCCAAGCCCTTTCAAAAGTTCGTCACCCCAACCCGCATCACCGAAGGACAGTAACTCCAATAGCTCAAACATTAATTACCTACCTTTTCCTTGGACTACAGTCTAGTAAAGTAAATTCTAGAGAGTAGGATTTCGTATACCATGAATAAAACTTCATTTTAGTTTGCATTCAGAACGGCAATTGAGGAATAAACCAGAGGTAACTTAGGTATTAGGGAATAAATGCCAAGTTGCCTCTGGATAATAAACTTTTCACGAAGCTATTTACTTTCAAATAATTTAGATGCTTTTGCTGGCGGTGTCATAATGTTAAAGGCAAAGTACTTTTCACGAATTTTTTTATAAGAACCATCGGCTACTATTTCCTTTAAAGCTTTATTTAAGCCATCAAGTAATTTTACATCGTCCTTACGTACGGCAATGCCTGTTCCTTCGTTTGTATCCTGTACAAAGGACTCTCCTACAAACTCACAACAAGATCCTTCTTTCTTCTTCAGCCAGGCACCTAAAACAAACTGACTAGCTAATACTGCATCAACTCTTCCTGTTTCAAGATCAAGAAGTGCATCATCTAATTTAGGGTAGCGTTTTGCCTTACTATCTGGGAAGTACTTATCAATCAGTTTAACTTCACCTGTACCTGATTGAGTGCCAATGATGAGGCCCTTTAGATCTTTTGGCATTCCCCCTTTTAGCTTAAGACTTTTTGATACGACGAAGCGAGCCGCATTAAAGTAATACGGATCTGAGAAGCTTACAACTTTTCGGCGTTTTTCTGTGATAGCCATGGATGCGACAATCGTATCGAACTTTTTTGATTTCAAAGCAGGAATGATTCCATCCCAATCGGTCGTAACCCAGTCACACTTTACATTCATGCGTTCGCAAAGTGCATTGCCAATATCAATATCAAAACCTTTTACTTTACCAGCACTATCAAACGAATTAAAAGGAGGGTAATAACCCTCTGTACCCATTCGAACACTATCTTGAGCTATTGTGACAGTTGCTATAGCTGATATAGCTACAGATAAAATTATCTTACTAATTAAACGTGTTTTCATAGTTTTCTCTCATCCTGAATTATGGTTTTGTTCTCCGCGCAATACTTTGCGAATGACTGTATTCTGGGAAATACTTTGATATTAATCAAGTTTCTAATTGAAATGTTCAGTATAAGCAGTGATTATACTGAACATTGATATCTAACTATTATTTGGCGCTACTAATGGATAAATTTGTAAGAAATCTCGATTGGAATTTGCTTTTCACTTTTATGATTATTGTACAAGAGAAGAAGCTCACATCCGCAGCAGAGCGTTTATTTGTCACCCAACCAGCGGTTAGCTTAGCCTTAAAAAGATTAGAGAAAACTTTAGGGGTTCAATTGCTTATGAGGGGAAATAAGTTTGAAACAACACTTGCTGGTGAGGCCGTTTATAAGGAGGCTTGTAAAGTTTATGCAACTATCGCACGAATCCCCACTGAATTAGAACAAGCGCCAAAACCTGTTTCTGGAACAATAAATATTGCCACTATTAGCCAAGTTGTTTCTAATAAATTAGATGAGACACTTTTCAGTTTCTTTAGAGATTACCCAAAAGTTGAGCTTTCAATATCCGTAATGACAACGGCTGAAATTATATTAGCCGTTGAGTTAGGACGAGTAACTATGGGGATTTGTGATGGTGTTATTCCAGAAGGTTTAACCAAGCAATTATTACGCCGAGAAGAATTTGCACTTTTTTGCGGCTCTAAACATCCTCTTTTTGGTAAAGAAAATCTATCTATTGAAGATTTACGAGGACAACCCTTTATTAATTCCACTGCTGATGTTCTTGGTGGTCAACATATGGGTGATGTTACAGCACTACGCGCAAAAGCTTCTATCGGTCAATCCGTGCGTGGTCAGTCTAGTAACGTCAATGAATTATGTCGCATGATCAAGATTGGATTAGGAATTGGATTTTTACCACTTCACCTTGTTACCGAACAAGAACGAAGTGGGCTCTTGTGGCGATTACCGCCTTACGATGATTTGCCAAAAGCAGACATATATTTAATATCTAATCCTGAGACTAACTTTAATACTGCTGAACGCTTTTTCCTCAATACGTTACTTGATGTAGTTTCATAGACCCTCTAAAACCACTTTATCAGCATAACAGCACCAATATAAGTAGCACTTATATTGGTGCTTAGCATGATTAAATTGACTTAATATCAGCTATAAGAGAATGTGGGCAGATAAATAGAATTACTTTTGAATCTATAGACTACTAGAAGAATTAATTAAAATGCTCATAATTTCTGCTAAAGATACAAACAACTCTCTTTCTTATAATGAACTCATACCTGCTTTACGAGACATGTTTAAGTCTGGCGCAGAAGCACCATTAAGACACCATCATGAAATATCCTCTTCTGGCATTGCTTCCACATTATTACTAATGCCTGCTTGGTCAAACAGCTATGGAGGTATAAAACTTGTCAATGTAAACCCAGAAAATAATACTAAAAATCTTCCAAGCATATCTGCCAGTTATCTATTATTTGACACAAGAACAGGACAGCACCTCTGCCTAATGGACGCCAGTATTATGACTTCCAAAAGAACAGCAGCAGCTTCAGCTTTAGCAGCAAGCTACTTAGCAAAACCTGATTCTTCACGATTACTTGTTGTAGGCGCAGGAAAAGTTGGTAGTGAACTTCCTGATGCATTTAAAGAAGTTCTTCCTATACAAGAAGTGCTAGTTTGGGATCGTAATAACAACCAAAGTACAGCATTGGTAGATAGATTAACTGCTAAAGGTTGGAACGCGAAAGTAGCTAATACTTTAGAAGAAGGTGTAAAAGCGACAGACATAATTTCTTGCGCGACACTTGCAGAAGACCCCATCATTAAAGGTGAGTGGTTAAAACCAGGTCAACATATAGACCTCATTGGTTCTTTCACACCAACGATGCGGGAAGTTGATGACAGTACACTGAAGCGCTCAAAAATATTTATTGATACACAAGCTGCTGTAATAGAATCTGGGGAGTTTTTAATACCACTGAATAGCGGTGTTATTGAGAAGGATGATATTGGTGCTTCTCTCTATGAGCTATGTTCACAAGATAAAACGTGGAGAAATTCTCAAGATATTACCCTTTTCAAAGGTGTAGGACATGCTATTGAAGATTTAGCTGCTGCATCCCTCATTTACAATTCGAGACAAGATAAGAAGGCATAGGTCTATGAATGTAATAGTTATTGGCGGAGGTGTTGTTGGCATAACAACCGCATATTATCTATCTCAGGCTGGAATGACAGTTACCGTTTTAGATCAAAGAGAGCATGCNGGACGAGAAGCTAGTTTAGGNAATGCNGGCTTTTTAAGCCCAAGTGATTCTTTCGCCTGGGCCTCACCATCTGCTTTAAAAATGGCAATTAAGTCTCTAATAGATCCAAGTTTAGGTCTTCAATATAAGTTTCACTTAGATCCGGATTTTTGGAGTTGGTCTATTCAGTTTTTAAATCAATGCAGGTCTAATAAATGGGAAAATAATTCAGATATTAAATATCAGCTGGCTAAGTATTCATTAAGTCTGATTGATGAGGTACGTCGTGATACAGGTATAGATTTTGATGCTTCTAATGACGGCATTCTTTATGCTTGTCGTAATCAACAATCATTCGATGAACTACAAAAACACTACCAATTTCTAAAAAATCGTGGTCTTGAACTAGAGTTTCTGGAACGTGACAGCCTACTTAAAAAATTACCAGTACTTAATTCAAATAAGGATACTTATGCTGGAGCCGTCTATTCACCGAGTTGTAAAACAGGTGATTCTGCCAAATTCTCACAAAACTTAGCCTCTTGGTGTACAAAAAATAAAGAATGCCAGTTTCTTTGGGGTACTTCAGTTGAGAAGATCATGCTGTCAAATAATAAAATAACGGGTATCTGGACATCCAAAGGTGAGCTAAAAGCTGATGCTTATGTACTTGCTGCAGGAGCCCATAGCGGGATTCTTGCAAAACAAGTAGGTGTAAAATTACCCATCTATCCTATCAAAGGTTTTTCTATTACTGCCCCCATCATTAATGAAGAGATAGCGCCTACTACTGGCTTTGATGACATCCAGCGACTTATCGCAGTATCGAAGATAGGGAACCGCCTTCGTATGTCATCCTCAGCAGTATTTGATGGTTTTAATAAAAGCCATAGACCACAAGACTTTAAATCAATATTGAAGTTGGCAAGAGAAATCTTTCCTGATGTTGCAGATTATAATCAGGCTGAATATTGGGCTGGACTGCGCCCAATGACACCGTCATCAGTACCTATCGTTGGAAAGTCGTCAGTGAGTAATCTTTTTCTAAATGTTGGGCATGGACATCTTGGTTGGACAATGTCATGCGGAACAGCTCAAATAATCGCTGATATTGTTGCTGGAAAAAAACCTTTCATGCACACAAGTATCTAATTTTGAGGCTAGTAATAATATTACTAGGGATGCTAACTATTATGAATGTTCCTACATCAGCTACAAATCTAGAAAACAATGATTTAACGCTATTGAGTGATGAGTTTGATAACCCGGAGACTCTCAAAAATTGGACATTTTTTCATGATAAGGAAAGATGGCCAAATCGAATTGAAAAAATTGGGATAAATAAAAAGGGTTTGTTCATTATTCCTCGAATAGGATGCTGGGTAGGTGATCTTCAAGGTATTTACCTTTATAAAAATATTACGAGTGATTTTATCGCTACTACCCGCGTCTATGTAAATGGAAAAAGTAAAAAAAAATCTGATAACGACTGGGCTATTAGCGGCTTAATGGCAAGAACTGCAAAAGAAACCACGCGAGAGAACTGGACTCAAAACCAAGAAAACTGGGTATATTTGATGCATGGTAAATCACCAGGGAGAGGAGTTGTAATCGATTCTAAATCAAATATTAATAGTAAGTGGGAAGCTGAGTTAAGCAAAAGTGAAAATGGTGTTGAGTTAAAAATGGTTCGACTAGGTTCTCTTATTATTAATCTTCGACGATTTCCCGATGGACAATGGAAAGTCCTTGATCGCTTTGTACGAAAGGATATGCCCACTACATTGCAGGTAGGATTAAATATGAGTGTATGTAATAAACTTTATGAAATATCAGATTTTAATTTTAATTCACGTACTACTTTCTCTAAAAATGAACAAGCTGACTCTATAACACACTTTGATTATATTCACTTTGAACGTCCAAAGTATCCTAAAAGAACAATGACTAAAATGAGCGATACTGAATTGCTAGCATTTCTAGGTGACTAATAAACGCAAAACAAAAATTGAGTCTACACAACACAAATGAAGAGGTAATGACTTATATGTTAACTCCATCACTTACAGCCATTTTACAGCAAGAAGTTATAAATCATCGTCTACCTACTGATTTTTTGTCAACAATTGAAAGTTGGTATTTTCCAATAGCGCAAGAACTTGCGAAGAAACATCAAGAGAAAAAAGAAACTATATTAATAAATGTAAATGGTTCACAAGGTTCGGGTAAATCAACACTGACAGCTTTTTTAAGCCTTATACTTAATCACCACCTTGGCATAAACACAATAGACATATCACTTGATGATTTTTATCTAACTAAAGCTCAGCGTTTACAACTAGCCAAAGATGTTCACCCTTTATTGGCCACTCGTGGTGTACCCGGAACTCACGACTTAAAGCTAGCAACAAGTTGTTTAACAAACTTATTACAAAAACAAGCCTGCACCCTGCCATTGTTTGACAAAGCACAAGATGATCGAGCTAATAGTGATCTCTGGAAAAAAATAGATGACTCTGTTGATATTATTTTATTCGAAGGATGGTGTATTGATGCACCGTTTCAATCAGAAAACGAGTTAAAGATGCCTATCAACGAACTTGAAACAAAAGAAGATCCTAATGGAGCTTGGCGAAAATATGTAAATGAAAAATTAATTACTTATCACCAGCAGTTTTTTAATTTAAGTGATTATTCAGTTTTCTTACAAATACCAAACTTTGAGAAGGTTTATGAATGGAGAGGTCTTCAAGAGAAGAAACTTGCTTTAGATAGACATGATCAAGCCGTAATGAAAAAACAAGACATCCGCAGGTTCATACAGCACTATGAACGTATAACTCGTAGTTGTCTGAAAATATTACCTGTAAAAGCAGACATGGTTATCAAACTCAATGATGAACATAAAATTGTGTCGTTAGATTTTTAGCTCACCAACAACTTTCGATGAGACTTATTAGGATCCGTGTTAAAAATGAGCACCCCATTACTTCCTGTCGAACTATTTTTGTAAATTACGCCAAGGTTGATTGTGAATTTACATATCTTTGTTTCGCTGAAGTATACACTTGAATAGATAGTCATTATTCCGTGAAAAAAGCTCCATTAAAAGGTATATCAAACTGGATTTATAGCTTTATAAAGTCATACAGATAGTCTTAACCTTTTGATAGGGTATAGAGTGATAAGAATGAAACTAATTTCATATTAAATGTAACCGGACAAGAAAGCGGTCACGGTAAAGTTCTATTGCATGTATAGAGTTTTATATATAAAATAATATCAATTACTTATTGTATCTATCGGTACGGGTAGCAAAGCGGTCATATTACTTATTTAGGGGTTGTTATGGGCACAACACTGTTAGATTTTACTCCTTTTATACCGAGTGATGAAACACTGGGACAATCATCTTTGCCCGATAAAGCACTTGAGTTAAATAAAGAATCAGCTAGATTGACAGGACAATTATCTCCCCAAACACTCTCTACACTAGAACAGCATATGAGGGTGATTAACTCTTACTATTCAAACCTCATAGAAGGCAATGTTACGCGACCCCATGAAATTAGAGCTGCTCAACGTGGTGATTATAGTCATGACTCTGCTAAACGTGATTTGCAAAAAGAATCATTAGGGCATATGGCGGTACAAGACTGGGTAAGTGAACTGAATCCCAGTTTGGATACTATTTTTAACCCAGATTTTATCCAAGTTCTACATGAAAAATTCTATACCCAAATCCCTGAAAGCTTGTGGATGATCAAAAATGTTAAGGGTGATGAGGTAGATAAAGTCGTTCCAGGAGAATGGAGAACAAGAAGTGTTGATGTCGGTCAGCATGTCGCACCTGAAGCAGAATTCATATTTGATTTAATCAACGGTTTTTGTAAAACCTATAACCCAAATAACTATAAAGGTGATCGAAAGCTAGTGGTTATTATGGCGGCTCATCATCGTTTTTCATGGATCCACCCTTTTATAGATGGCAATGGACGTGTAGGACGCATACTAACGGATGCAGCATTAAAAGCCGTTGGTTTGGATAGCTATGGGGCATGGTGTATAAGTCGTGGCTTGGCAAGGTCAACAGCTCAATATAAAAGCTTATTAGCAGGAGCGGATAGGGTTCGCCAAGGTGATTATGATGGTCGTGGCGCATTGACTGAAAAAGGTTTGGTCAACTTTTGTGATTACATGCTGGATACGGCTATTGATCAGGTTTCCTATATGGGCAACTTACT